>ERZ791753.342-NODE-342-length-47043-cov-2.550907_pt1 | contig 47043 bp, 57 predicted proteins | sample MGYA00509951_ERZ791753 | MGnify/ENA primary metagenome ERZ791753 (study PRJEB30046, sample SAMN00792026) | human gut metagenome | study: EMG produced TPA metagenomics assembly of the A metagenome-wide association study of gut microbiota in type 2... | reverse complement strand
TTCACGTCCGTCATCTTCTCCAACGTTTCTTGGAGATCCTCTATACGCTTGGCGTACAAGGATCTCAGGTCGGCGTTCGTGGCCTCGTTATAGGCCAAGGTGACATCTTGCAACCGCTTCTCGAAATCGGCTACGCTACCCGTTATGTCCGGGGTCTCCTCGCTCTCCTCGAAGGTGGGGAATATCAAATAAGAGACCGGGATGGGGGCCTTATCCGCCCTATCCTGCAATTCCTTCCTCAGCTTGATACCAACGTCCTCCGTGAACTCGGAGAACGACGTCTCACGCCGTAGCTTGGTATCTTCCGATCTCCATGCCTTACGCATCTCCTCGGTGACACCGGTTTGCATATTACTAGTTGCTTCCTTTGTTTTATCCGCTATCGCAAGCACTCTAGCGTATTCATCATCAAGATAGTCTAATCCTTTTTTATATATTTGATTTTTCACGTTGGCCTCAAACACTATACGCTCTTGTATTTTCACCTGTTCCCTAAGACTATCTAATTCCAGCCCCTCTTGATAGCTTCTTCTATTTACCTGTCGTCCCTTTTCGGTTAATTCATTTTTCCGTTTTTGCATAGCCTGTAGTTTTGCTAACTCCACGCTATATAAGTCATAAAAGCTTTCCCCTCCGTCACTCCATTTGATTATATCTTCTTTCGACTTTTTAATAGCCTCTCCTGCGCTAAGCCCATGATCCCTATAAAAATTCACCATTCTGTCCAAAGTCTCTCGCTCTCTCTCCCAAGACTTTTCTATATAATCAACTCGTTTGTCACTCTCGCTTTTAATGGCCTCATTAATGACATGCAAAGTTTCTGTAATAAAGTCCGTCGTTTTTTTCAATACGCCACTCGTTTTATTAATGGTAAGGATAAACCCCTCCCACTCGGAGGACAGGGCCTTTATCGACCCGGCGAGATTGTCATTATTGATACGTTGTTGCTCTATCGCCGTATTGGTACCGGTTATCGCCCGCACGTAATCGTTGTATTGATCCTTGGCGTTGACGAGCGCCAACGCCGCCGTCACGCTCTCACGCCCGAAAAGTTTGGTCATCTGGGTAGCGTCAAGGTTCTTCGCCGCCAGATTGTCCAAGGCCTTCGACAATCCTACTACACTGGGCTTCAAGTTCTTGTCCGAGCTACTCTCCAGTATCAAGAAAATATTACGCAAGTTGGTCCCCGCCTCGCTAGCCTCCGTGATCTTCGGGGCGATAGCCTCGATAGCGGCCACCAACTCGTTATAACGGATTCCTACCGAGCTCGCCGCGCCTCCGGATTTCTCGATGGCCTTGGATAGATACCCTATATCCGCCGATCCCGCCTGGGAGGCGGCCGCAAGGATATTCACGTACTCCCCGGCCACGCTGGCGCTCTCCCCCATCTGGTTGATCGATCCGGACAACGCCTTGGCGGCGGAAGGAACGTCCATCCCTGCCGCCTCGGCCAATACGATCGCCTGCTTCGTCACCTCGTTCAAAGCCTCCTTGTTCTTCAATAGCTCGGGCTGTTGTGATCCTATCAGCTTATAAGCCTCGACAACCTGTGACGCCGTCTGTGTAGACGTGGAGCCTAACTTGATGGCGGCGTTCTTGAGATACTCCATCTCCTCAGCCCCCAATCCCGTGAGCGATTTAAGACCCGATAACGATTTCTCGAACTCCATGGTCCTTTGCGTCATGTCCATGAAAGCGAACGATACACCGGCCATTCCCGCGAATCCCCCGACAAACGCCTTCACTGAATTACTGGCGAAACTGACCGTATCCTTGAACGCGGCCAACTCCTTCCTGCTTTGCCTCAAATTCCGATCAAACTCGGAATTTCTCAATATCAACTTTGTTATCAGATCCGTAGGCATGATTCTCTTGTTTTTGTCTTATAAATTCCATGGACTTTCTTCTCAATCTCTCCCGTTCCTCATCGGATATGGACATCTCAGCCTCCATTCCTCTATCGTCCCAAGGGAACGGGAGAAGGTCCCTTGGGTTCAATGTCCTCTTGCTGTTGACCTGGGCGATGGTATATATCTCCCTGCGGGTACGTTCCCACGCCTCACGATTCTTGCGCCACAGGTTGTCCAGCACGATACGTACCTCGTACATATCCATCCGGTCAAGGACATATCCGGGATCAAGCCCAGCCTCAAGTACCAATACGCCGTACAGGTCCGCTATGGAGAGCCTTTTTTTTTATCTCCATCCGCGGGCGCGTCACCATCCTCGCCTATCATCAACTTCCGCCGTTCCATCTCTCCCTCCATCCAGTCCGAGTAAGCCCTGAGTATCGAGGGATCCTCGTCACAGGCGTCGACAAACTCCTTGAGTCCAAGCCTGAAATCAGGATTGTTACAAACAAGGACGCAAAAGACGAACAAAAGGACATTCAATGTCTTGGAAGGGTTGAACGGAACGCCAGCTATCTCCTCGTACATTATCATGTTCCTGATGGTGTATCTCAAGGAATACTCCTTTCCCTTTATGGATATGACCTCCCTTATCATGCCTCGGCCCTCTTCCTTATCGGGCCGGAACCCGTCATCGTGCACGTATAAGTAGCCTTGTCATTCGCCGGGGCGTTGGCGTCGATCTGGGTGATCAGGACCTCTCCCTCGTATCCGCCCTCCCCGATGATCCATCCCCCATCGGGTTTCCCCCCTATGGCGTTGGCGTTCTTGGCGATGGCGAACGCCACGACGATCTTCTCCCCCTTTTGCATAAGGTCTACCAGCTCGTCGAAATCCACCTCTATCATCATGTTCTCGGTCGTGATACTCCACGTCATGCGACCGGCCTCGCTCTCCCCGTAGATACCCGTGTCCTTGTTGCTCGTCTCCAGTACCTCACGTGTCATGCTCAACGTATGGTTGGTGGCAGCCCCCAACGCCTCGTAAACAGGGCTGTCCGGGGCTGTCACGTCCTTCTTGAACAACATCAAATCATTACCTTTTACTATTGCCATATTGTCTCCTCCTATTTTTTCTTGTTGGCGATCTTGTATATCACCTTGCTCAAATTCTCATCAATACTTTGAAATACACGTGCCTCGGTCCGGGTCTGGGCACGCAGGAACGGTCTGGACTCCCTGATACTTCCCGATTTCCTTTCCTTTTTTAACCTCCGTCCCCTCCAGCTCTTGACGGTCCTGTCCTTGGTACCCATCTCGAAGAACTTGGCACGGAAATCCCCGACCTTCTTGCCGGGCTTGTCCAGTATGCTCACCTTGGCGTAGAATCCCTTGCGGCCCACCTCGACACGGGCGATCTTCCTCCAAGCGTACACGGTCCTCTTGCTCGACGGCCTCACCCAATCCGCCTTGGTCGAGCCTATGGCGGGGATACTTTCCCTGAAAGTAACCTCCGTCTCCTTGGCCAATATCCGGGCCGACTTACGCAATACGTTCTTGCTCGCCTTGCGGATCTCCGGACCCTCCAGCCTCTCGATCATCGCCATGATCTCGTCACGCTCGATCCTCAATCCCTCACCGGCCATAGGCTATCCACCTTTAATATCACGTAAGCCCTGAACAAGCTCCCGTCCCATTCCGGACCCTCGAAACCTTCCAGCGCGATCTCCTTTCCACCGGAACGGGTACCGTCCAAGGCCATTACCGAGTCCATCATCCCGTCCGCCTGATCGAATCTCTCGGACAAGCATATCACCGTGTACGTCATGCCCACGGACTCTATGCCGTCCTTGCTCCGTTCTGGCGTACCGTCCCCGCAACGGTATACCACGTACGGGGCCTTGGCGGCCTCCGAGCCGATGGCCGGATACACACGGACGTCCTCCCCTACCGCCCCCTGTATGGAGGCCTTTACGAACCTGTTGATCAATCGCATATGTCAATACGTTTTATGTCAATACGTTGAATACCCCTGTCCTCCCGTAATATACGGTCTATCACGTACCTATTCCCGTTATAGTCGACCCTCCACTCGGTGGACACGCCGGGTATCTCCCAAGTGAACAGGGACAACCCCCAATCCTCCGCCATGGCCTCGCCCTCCACGGAGGGCTTACGGATGTCGTCCCGCACCTCGCACAAGCGTACGGCGGCCTCCACGAAATCGTTGTCATCGCTCCCGCTAGGGGTGTCAATGACGACCGGCTCGAGGAACCGGGCCTCCTCCATGAAATACCCTACGTTGTAGTCTCTATCCGCCATAACCTCGGGTTGGCCAGCCGCTGGGCCACCGTCGTCCGCTCGTCCACCCGGTCCACCGGGTTCTCGAACAGGGAGGCGGCCTTCAATAGCACGGCCTGTCTTAACTGGTAAGGGAAATCATCGCCGAACTCCGAGAACTTGCGTCCGCAGAATCCCTCTATATACTCGGCGGCGGCCAACAAGGCCCCCTGCATCGTATCGTCCAGGCTCCCGGCCACGGGGCGCCGCAGTTGCGCCCTCAGCTCGTCCAGCTTCACGGGACACTCATCCGCCGTCATAAGGCATCCCCCCTCAACTGGTTGACGATCCTCTCCGCCGTACGGCGGCCTATCCCGGGGATGTCGCTCAAGGCCTCCCCGGCCAATAGCACCTGCTCACGGGTGTAGAGACCCTCCCTTATCAACGCCTCCCTGCCCGGGAGCGTGTCGGGAAGGTCGCTCTCCGGCCTCAAGGCGTCCACGGGGACGGCGAACCCCGTAGTCACCAGCTCCTCCGCCAAATCCCGCTCGATATCGGCGCTGTCACCGGCGAAATACGCCATCCCCCCCTTGGCCCTCAAGAATCTCACCCACATGTCAAGCCCCTCCTCCGGACGCCGCCGGCGCCGTCAATTTAACGTCCTTCACGGCGGCGAAAGCCTCCGGACGTCTTACGAACACGTTATGATAGGCGTTCAAGGTCACCTCGTAGGCACCCATCTTCTTGAGCGTGTAAGGATCCACCAGAAGGTCGAGTCCGCCCCATCCCATGATCCACAACTGGCTCCAGTCCCCGAAGATGATCGGTGACAGGTCGCTGGAGGAGCCTTTCTTGAGATTGGACGGGAGAAGGTTCGTGGCGATCGCACGGTACCCGTTCAACTCTCCGGCCTCCCAGATATATCCTCCCACCCCGTCGGCCTTCAACGTGGTCTTCAACAGGCCACGCACCTTGGCGTTGGTAAGGTAGGACATGCTTGACACGTCGGCGTTCTTGACGGAGATCTCCGTCTCAAGGTCGACGATCGTCTTGAACGTGGGCAGTCCGCCGTTGTCCCCGATGGCCACCGCCCCGATACCCGTCGTGTTGAGTATTCCGGTAGGCTCCTTCGTGCCCGTACCAACCAAGGCGGCCTTCTCCAGCAGCTCGGCGTGGGCCGCCATGATGTCGTTGATGATGATCCGCTCTATGTCCATGGATGTCTGCACCGTCAACTGCTTGGACACGGGAACGTTAACGAAACAACGCATCGGGGATACGGATCTCTTGGAGAATTGCTTCTTCTGGTCCTTCCCCTCCTCGTTCTCCTCCAGCCATCCCATCTCGATGGCCTCGCCCTGTATGAGGTCGATGTCCCCGACCAAGCCGCCCATATAGGTGGCCCCGGCCTGTGAGAGCACCAATCGGTTCCGCAAGGCCTCCTGATACATCATGGCTGACGTGACGAGATACCCTCCGTCCGCCGGCACCTTGACGCTCTGGCCGTCGTAGGTCCCGTCCTCGGATCCGGCCTCCGCCCTCACCTGGGCGAACTTGTTGCCCAATACCGACTGGGGGATCCAAGCCCCCTTCACCTTCACGCCGCATCTCTTGGCCTCGGCCTCCCCCATCTGGGCCACCTCCGCCTCCACCCCCGTGAGCTTCTCCCCGTTCTCCCCGGACAGCTCCCGGATGAACTTGGAGAAACGGAACTCACGGCTGATCTCCCGTGTCTCATCGCCCTCGGCCTGAGCCGTGGCCAACGCGCGCTCCGCCGCCTCCTGCCGGCTGATCTGGTTGAGCTCGTCCGTGAGCTCCTCCACCTTCTCCGTACAGGCCCTGAGCTCCTCGACCTTGTCCTTGTCCCCGTACAGGGCCTTGAGCTCCTCCGCTTTCTGATGCAATTCCCGCATCACCTCTTTCTTCTTTCTCATCTTGAAAAATATTACAATGTTAGTACTCGCTCATCATGGCTATCTCGGCCTTGGCGAGGGCCTCGATCCCCAACGCCCGGCAAAGCGCCATATCGTCCTCTCCGTCCTCCAGCCCGTTATCACCACCCGCTGGCGGGACATCCGTGTCGAAAGACCGGATATCGCACTCCACGCACATGGTATCGTCCATGCTCTCGCCGATCGGATCCGTACCCATGGCACGTACCAAGGCGTTCTTGTTGCTCGGGAGCGGGGTGACCGATATCTCCAGCAGCTCACGCTTCCCGTAATAATAGGTCTCGTTCGCCTCCCCGACCGCCTCGTCACCCTTGCCGAAGGCACCCCTCTCCAGCGGGAGGAAGCCCACGCTCACGGTCTTCAACGTGCCGGAAAGCACCTTCTGGAATATCTTGTCCGCCACCGGGTTGATATCCCCTGTCTCGAACGTTATGGACCCGACCAGCTGACGCCCCTCGACCCAAGCCTTTCCCGTCCCTATGACCTGATCGGGATCGGAGGAGTAGGAACGATGGTTATAGAACGCCACGCCGTTCTTGTTGAAACGGTCGAGCACCCAGCCGTCCACGCCCAATACCGTGCCGTGGGCGTCCTTGGTCTCGTCGCTGAACACGAACTCCACGGTCCTCGTCCTTATGGCCTCATCCCTTCTCATAACCCTCGTATTTCAATCCGTCCACGCTGAAATCGTTACATTTCCTAGGGCCGACGGCCCTACGGATACCCTTCACCGAGCAATCGGTGATACCATTCGATACCTCCCCACCGTGCTCACAATACCGGCAATTGGGAGTGACCCGCTCGCCGTTACCGACCGTCTTGCGGTCAAAGATCCTTCTTGTTCCCATCTTTATCGTTGTTTTGAGTATTGGCCTCCTTTCCCACTATGTTCTCGTTGCCCGGATACAGCATGTCATCCAAGCCCTCCATGCGGTTCATGCTCTCCATCTCACGCACCTCGTTGCGTGACATCCACCCGTCCAGCACGGCGTTGTGGTAATACGCCGATCTCGTGGACATGTCCCCTCGCATCAACCCGTTAAGGTTGAACTTTATCTCGTACTCCCCGTACTCGTCCTCGAAGAACAGCTTAAGGTCAAGCTCCGTCTCGTACCGTTTCACGGACGGACGGATGGAGTACTTGGCGTACTGTATGTCCTGATGCTCTATATTCGAGAAGGTAGCCCTGGACAGGTCCGCTATCAGGTGCGGCGGCACGTTGAAGATCCTAGCTATGTCCTGCAAGGCGAAGTTGCGTGTCTGCAACATCTGGGCCGCCTCCGGCGCTATGCCTATGGCCTTGTACTTGACCCCTTGGTCGAGAAGAGGGACGCCGAAGTTCTGGGACGTGTTGAACGCCCTCATGAAGCTGGCCACGTCCTTGTCGCCCATGGTCTTGTCCGTCTCCATGATGCCCTTGAGATTGCCGCCCTTCTCGAAGAACTCGTTCCCGAAATTCTGGGCCGATATGCCGGACGATATGGCGGCGGAGTTGTATTCTATGGGATTGACACCCTTGATCCCGTCAACGCTCAGCGAGAAGAAGTGGAGCATGTCATCGTCGTTGTAAGTGCCGTCGTAGAAACGGGTGCCGACAACGATATACCACTTACGCCCCCTCGTCAACGAGATCGTCACCAGCCTCGGGTGGACGGGGATGAGCTCGGCGGGATCGCCCGAGCGGTCACGCCGCACGATCACGAACGAGTTGCCCCAACCATCGAGGCAGGCGTTGATATATTCCCAGAAAGAGAAGATGTTCATATACCCGTTAGGGCGGTATTTCAATAGCTTGTAGACCCTGTGGTTCCGGGCGTCTATCCGGCCCATATCCCCCAAGGCGAATACGCTCTTGGGCAGGGACGCGACGGTCTCGCTCCTCAGGCGGATGGCGGCGAAGACCGCCGTGAACCTCATGGCCACGTCGTTGCTCACGGATATGCCGCCTATCTTGAACGAGGGGATGGGACTCTCATAACCTAAACCCATCGAATCAAAGCGATCATCATCACGCATGGCTGAACGTACCTCCCCGGATACCCCTTCCGTCACGGAACGAGCGTCCGAGCGACCAAGCTTATCATCCTTACGCCAAAATCTCCAATTCAGTCCCATCCCTCGTTGTTTTTTTGCGAAATTCAAATAATAAATTCACAAAAACAATAAGAGAAAAGGCTAGAAAACAATCATTAACTAATTGATTTATTGCGCATTAATATAACACGACGCTATAGCGGTAGACATGATTACGGAACAATAATATCCCACGGATCAATATCGTAAAGGTCAAGTTTTTATGGAATACGCCATGACGTAAATAACGCACCCTGCGAGGACAGCGTAATGAAGGTAAAAAAACGTGTTTCCCAGATTTAAGGTCTTAACAATTATTACACAAAAAAAATCCCGGCCCCTCATACCGGGACCGGGATCGCCATCATCGGCTCTTCTCCAATATCATCCTAGATATCCTCAATTGTAATTGTTGCAAGCTGATCATATCCAGAGAGTCAAGATCCACGTCCTTCACGTCGATTTTCTTGTTCATCTGGCTATTTACCAGCCTCCTTTCCTCCATTAATCCCATCAACAAATCGTCTATCTGGGACTTTATTTTCTCGGCCTTTCTTGAATAATCTATCGTTCTTGCCATGATTTAAAGATTTAAGTTATAATGATTCGCAAATATATTAAAAATTCTAATACTCGGTCAATAGAAACAACAGGTCCATGAACCTACCATCGTAATACTTGGGCGTGATGCCCCCGGACACGTATCTGTTCCTGTCGTTGTACCCGAACCTGAGGCCTTCCCCGACCAGCCGGTTGTACTTCCCGGAACCGTGACCTATCACCTCCATCATCCCATGGTCCACCATGCACCCGTTGAAGAACGGGACGGACCATTGGATCTTGTACTTTTTCATCAGCCAAGTGGCGGAAAAGCCACTCTCTATGGGATCCGGCTCGGACAGCTCCGGGGAAGGAAGGGACGGAGGGGCGATCGCGGCGGCTCTCGTAACGACCGGATCGTACTTGCTCAAGTAAACCACCATGTCGTTTAAGGCATCCAGATCGCATTTATCACCCAGCCCCAGTAAATAATGGAGCATATCGAGCTTTATCTCACCGCCCCTCATCTTCGGACGTTCCACGGGGATGGCCTCTACCGCCTTGTGGAAGACTTGGCGGTAGACCTCGAATACCGGACGGACTTTCCGGGCGATCAGGTATTCGAGACAGGATACGGAGAGGCGATATTCAGCAGAAGGTCTACCCCTCAATGATTTTTGATCATTTTGATCATTTTTGATTAAAATCTGATAATCAACATCTTGAATAAAGTTTTTAACTAAATCCCTTAAGGCGTTAGATCTAGTCGTATACACCAATGGCCAAACCTCGTCCAAGTCAACCGGGAACTCCTCTCTCGATTCCCTCAATTTATAAACGGCCTCGAAATAAGCCTTGATCTCGCTCTCGCCGCTTGTCTTACATAACGCCTCCATATCATTCATAGACCAAAGTGGTTAATAAATCCCTTACATCCGTCAAGACCTGCAAACGATGCGAGATCTCAAGACGCCTCTTTTGATCGGGTGCCCTCATAAGATCCTGAGCCGCCTCCAAGATCAAGCTGTTCAACCTCTCGATCTTGACCTGCCCGGGCTTTTCCCTCAACTCACGCATACAGACCAAGACCTTATCCGATAAGGTGATGGCGAACTTACGATTGATGGACACGCCGTTACCTGCCTCCAACGACCTACGGATAGCGTCCCTATCCTTCTTACATAGCCTGAACTCCATGACTAGCCCTCCAAAACTGATAATATGAAACAGGATAATAACAACAAAAGGGCCTTAAGGTATCCCTTGGCATCCTCCTCGCTCTCGCACTCACATATGCCTAGAGGCAACGAATTAAACACTTTGGCGACGGTTCGCCATGAAAAGATTCTCTCACCGACTTTCTGTACGGGTACGGTAACGGGCGCTACCGTAGTTAAATTCAATTGTTTCATCTTGTTGTCGCATTAGATGATTAAAAAAAGAACGCCTCCACATAATCCTAGTTTGCGACAACAACATACATCTTAGGGATATATGAACGGATTATGGGAGACGCTTATATTATCTCTCATCCCAATTAGCATCACTCGCTTGCGATGCTTGTATGTTATTGTCGCACCACAAAAGTAAGCAAACATCATGGGATAACAAAGAAAACAACCAATAAATTATTTATTCAAGAAATCTCACCCTGTATCTTTTTATCCTTGCACATACAATTAAATTGTTCCTTAGCTTTATCAATTCTCTTTTCTGTACACATCAATGGTATTTCAACATAACACATAATACCGAAATAATCTTCTTTATTTAGATATCCCCATACAGATACCTCACCATTCATTTTATATAACAACGTATTATATATACGTATATTTTGCATGATATATCCTATAAATTCACCATCAACATACACACCAACATTAAATCCTTCATCGCATGCCTTCGCTATACCCTTAAATTTATATCCTACACGAATCTTAACAGGCTCTATCAATTCTATCGTACATTTTTTCACATCAGCAGACTTATATACCATATAACTTGACAATAGATTTAGCAGTTCTTCTTCATAAATCACTCTAATATCTATTCCTTCAAATGCTAACTGATCTATTTTCTCCATTTTTTTTGGGCCAGGATCTTTTCCTACTATCACAATATTAGTCCTCTTGGTTATCCCCTTATCAATGTCAGCTCCACACTCTTTTAGATTGATAGCTATTTCCTCTCTACTCATTAAATCGAATACGCCTGTTATAACAACTTTCTTGTCATAAAACGGACTGTTAGGATCAGCATTTGTCAAATCTTTTTTCAACACATCCCCTTTGATATTCTCATGAAATGACTTTTTACCATGATTTAGATTCTGCTCTTCCAAATACTTACAATCTGAATTTTGTATATTAATATTATTAATATCACCTCCGCTAATCAGATAAGCCTTATAAAACTTAGCACAACATTCCGCATCAAAAAGAGCATCATGGTGCATGGAATAATCTATATGAAATAACTCACATAAATCTTTCAAGTTTTTTCCATATATCTGATACGTACAATCAAAATTACAAATATTATCCGTATCTATTCCATAGAAATCCAAATTCTTCACCAAAACGTCCCTATCAAAAGAAGCGTTATGAGCCACAATATTTCCATCATCAAAATAGTGAGCAATATCCTTCCATACCTTATCAAAGGTATCACAATGTTGCGTCATATCTGGTGTTATCCCGTGGACCCTCATCGTGACAGTATCGAACCTATTATCCGGAGGGCAGATCAATATTTCCCTTTTCTCCACCACGCATCCGTTCTTTACCACTACCAAGCCTACTTGACAGGCCATTCGATCGTTCGTTGCCGTCTCGAAATCAACGGCCACAAAATCCAATTTTCCCATAACTCAATATTTTAAGATTAACTTGTTAAGCTCTGACTCTCCGACACGCTCTCCCCATGCCCTCAAGAAATCCAGCGTGTCGGACTCCAAGATGAACTTGATATTAAACTTCCATTTCTCGAGTTTAGACCTTTTCTCCTCGCATATCCGCTCTATCTTACGTATGGCGTCGTTTTTCATGCCAAAAGACAAGGCGTCCACGGTTCCGTTGTCTAAAAACACATAATCTATGGTAGAATCATAATGGTTATTGGCATAGCATCCCACATATCCTAACGCTTGGAATAGCAAATTCCTCCTCTCCAAGACCCCGGGAAAATATATCTCCTTCCCGTATAACGGATTAACAAGCCCACGCTTATCTATAGAGACAATATGCTTATAACCCTCATTCAAATCCTTCGCGAATAAAAATTCATAGGTAATATTTATCACTTCTCTCATCCCTTGGTTTTTAAGTTACATCCGCGAATATAACCCCTTAACACCGATATCCCCTACGTTTTTGTTAACAAAATCATCATATATATTTACGTACGCACGAAAACGATAACAAACCCGTCATTTCTTGTTCCCGATGCTCCCCCTTATCTCCTCCACGAGATTCATTCTCTCCATCAACCCTCCCATCTGCGTCACCATAAAATCCTTGAAACCTACCCTCATCCGAGCGCTAGCCTCCATCCCGATAAACGGTGGTATGACAATCGCCAATCCAAAAAAAAGCGTCAGCAACACGCCCATGACCTTCAACGACAAGAAAATCATCAACCTTTCCATCAACACGTAAGCAATCCTTCCCGACTCGTCCAACACATACACGGACTCCTTGTCCATACCATACTTTCTATCTCCCATATCATAAATATTAACGGTTACTGTAAAAATAACCGTTAATACCTCCGTTTTGTTAACAAAATAGCTAGCTTAAAATGCGCATGTATCATTTCGATAACAAAACGCCCTGTATACGCCTCAATACTCTGTCAGCCGATACAACAGATCCATGAATATTCCCTCGTAGTATTTGGGTGTCACTCCACCGGACACGTACTTGTTCCTGTCGTTGTACCCGAACCTGAGTCCCTCCCCGACCAGCCGGTTGTATTTGCCGGCCTCGGAAGTCACGACCTCCATCATGCGATGGCGTACCATGCTCTCGTTGAAAAAATGGACGGTCCATTGTATATCGAACTTTTTCATCAACCAAGTGGCGGTGTACCCCTTCTCCACGGGATCGGGTTCCATCAATCCCGATGACGGCAGGGACGGTACGGCCTCCGGTCCTATGGAGGCAACCGTACCGGGCTGGCCGAGGCAACGCCTCAGCATCTCGCTCAGGGAATCCCCCGTATACTGTCCCTCAAGACCCAGTAGATGACGGAGCATCTCACGCTCCAGCTCACCCATCCCTTTCTTGGGACCTTCCACACGAATGGAATCTACCGTCCCGTGGAAGACTTGACGGTAGACCTCGAATACCGGGCGGACTTTCCGGGCGATAAAGAATTCCATGCAAGGAACCGTAAGGAAATAAACATCAGCCCAGACAAAACCCGCTACATTTGACGCTTGCACTTTTTTGCGCATTGTCTGAAAATCAACATCTTGTATAAATTTATTTTTCAACTCACGAATTGCACTCTTTTTGTCCTCATATACAAGCATCCAAACCTCGTCAAAATTTACCGGGAACTCCTCTCTCGATTCCCTCAATTTATAAACGGCCTCGAAATAAGCCTTGATCTCACTCTCGCTACTTGTCTTACATAATGCTTTCATATCGTTCATAAATTAAATTAGTTAATAAATACTCATATTATCTATACCGCATAGTCGTTTTGTTAACAAAAAGGCCATGCAAACACACGTCCCGCTCATTCCGATAACAAAACGCCCTGTATCCTCTCCAGTCCCCGGGCGATCTCCCTCGCCCCTCTCCTGAGGGCGATGTTCTCGGCCTCCAGCTCCCGGTTCCTGTCCCGCAAACGCTCGATGACCTTCGACTGCCGGCAAAAGGAATGCCCCGCCCTTATCAGGGCCTTGCTGGCCGATCCCACGCCGGTATCCCTCATCACCTCCTTGATCATATACCTGTCCTCGTCCGTGAGATCACGGATGAGCACGTTCCTTATATCCCTGTCCATAATATATCCTCCTTGGTTTAAAATGTCTCACATCCTCACGAACGGCACCCCATGGAACCGGAACTCCTCGTCCTCGTCGATAGACATGTACCCGCCGTAGGCGTTCGCCATGGCCACCACCCCGTCTATCTTCTCCATGCTCCTCCTCTTGTCCAGCTTGATGTTGTCGTTGGCGTCACGGTATACCACGACGTTCCGGAACATCCACCGTATCACCGGGTTACCCATGAGATCCACACGGGCGGCGGTCACGTCGGCCTCCACCCTCTTCGTCGGCTCGCTCATGTTCTGTATCCCCTGCCCGAACTCGTCAAGTATACCGTCGAACCCCTCCTTCTGCAAGCCCTGTATAACGCCATGATACGCCTTGGCGGGGTCGAAGGCGAGGTTCCTGACATCGTATCTCCTGAGTATCCGGGAGAGGTCGGAGACCATCACGTCGATGTCGATCACGTCTCCCGGGGTGACGGAGATCCAGCCCTCCCTCTGCCATTGCCTGTAATCCACGTGGTCCTCCTTGGCCAGCACCTTCCCGTCCGGTATCCAGAAATAGAAACGGAAGGCGGGTCTCTCCAGCCCCGGGAAATACAGGGCCAAGGCGTTGATATCCACGTGCGACGCAAGGTCGATCCCCCCGTAGCACTCCTTGCCATCGAGATCCTCGTCCGTTGTGCCGAAATCACAGGCCGCCACCTTCTCGTCCTGTATCCACACGTCCGGGGCGTCCACCCACAGGTTAAGGTTCTTCGTCTTGAAGTTCACCTCGCTGGTACCGCCACGCTGGGAGGCGTTGCTGAACTCGGTCTCCATGTAGTCCTCGTATACGGACACCCCGAGGTTGGGGTTGGCCTTCCCCCACGTGGACGGATCACGCCAGTCATCCTCCTTGTCCGGGCAATAGATGATCACGAACGTGCTGTCATCCTCGACCACGCCCTCCAGTATGTCGACATAGCGCCTCCTCATGCCGTAATAGGGTGAGTTAAGATCGAAGCCCGCCGTGGAGATGGACAGGATGAGCGGCTGCCTCCTCGCCCCCATGCCCGACCTGATCAAGTTGTATATGTCATCGGTAGGCCATGCGTGCATCTCGTCGCATATCGCCCCGCTGGGGTTGAATCCATCCTTGTTCTTGGTCTCCTTGGACAAGGGCTTGTAAAAGGAGGCCGTGGACTCCATGGTTATGGAGTTGCTCCACACCTCGAGGTACTTGGAGAGAGCCCCGGACTGGCTGATCATCATGCACGCGGCCGAGAAGCACACCCTCGCTTGGTCCTTGTCCACGGCGGCGCTATACACCTGGGCGCCCATCTCCTTGTCGATCATGAGCAACCCGAGGGCTATGACGGCGGCGATGAAGGTCTTCCCGTTCTTGCGGGCCATCTCTATGTCGGCGTACCTGAAACGCCTCATGCCACCGGCCCTCTTCCACCCGAACAACGTCCACAGTATGAAACACTGCCAGTCCTCCGGCTCGAAATCCCTGCCGGCCCACTCGCCTTGGTAATGCTTGATATACTTGCACAGGGACAGGTATCGCTTCGCCTCCCGCTCATCGAAATATATGCCCCTCTCCGTGGCCTCCTCCAAGTCACGCAGATGCCTCTCCACGGCCAGCCTCTCCAGCCTTCCGGACTTTCGCTCGCCGCTCATGACCCTGTCTATATACGACAGGGCCTTGTCCTTATATACCTCCTCAATCCTCTTTCTCATCCTTGTCACGTTTATCGTTATACTGGAAATCGGGGCGCTTCCTTCTCACGCCTCCCCCTCGTAACGTCTCGCCGTAATCCTCCCGTAAAAGGATATCCGTCGAGAGGGCTTGGTTCCCGAGGTCATGGGCGGCCTCCGCCTTGGCCTTTTCCGTCCCATCGTCGGCCCCCGTCCATCCCTTCGCCTTCTCGATGAACGAGGATATCCTGTTGACCATAGATATCGTGATCCTGTCCATCCCCTTGGGATAATAGAACATGACTTCCCTCTTCTCCTTCGCCTTAACCATCAAGGCTATAGTACCTATAGCGGACTCAAGGGCGTCTATCCTTCTTTGCATGTCCGCAATATACTCTATCGAGCTCTTATCCATAACGTTTAATTTATATTATTATCAATCCTTTATCAAATCACCAAGCTCGTCCTCCTCCCCGGGCGGCTCGGCGTTTATCCTCTGCCGGCTCATGGGCGTGAAGCCGAACTCCGCCCCGATCCTGTTCACGTGGTCCACCATCTGCTTGTACATGGCTATCTCCGGGGGAGCCACGTAGCCTACCAGCCGGCCGGCCTTGTCCCTTCGCTCGACCGGCGGCTTCCTCATCCCCTCCATGCAGGAGAACAGGACATCGAGACTGTTGGCGTACACCGCCAGATGCTCTATGTCCAGCTCCGTGAGTATGCCAAGCCCGATGAGTTGGTTCGCCTTCGACTTGAATATCTCCCTCGCCCTCTTGGTCGGGAGCAGCTTCATTTTTTTCGTGGAGGTGATCTCCCGTATGTCGGATATCCTGTCCACCGTGTCCACTTTCCCGGACATCCGGCACGGCTGGTCGGTTCCACGGAGGGCCTTCAACTGGTCCGGTATCGGTTTCCTTCCCTTAGCCATGCCCGCCCCCTTCCATGAAAACCCCAATTTCGCACGCGTATACGATCCTCTGGGGACGTGGTCTCAAGTAATTTGGCCGTAGAGATCCGAAGCCCCCCTCCCCTCTCCTTCTCGCCTTGTTTCTTTTGTTAATTCTCATGTTAAAATTCCTTTAATCGATTATTAATCAGATCACGTCAACGATTGTTAACGATTAGTTAAATTCAGTTATGTATTTACAACTCAATATACGATTCTATGACAGGTACCTTGCATTACCTAAAAGTATAAACTACTGCATTATTCCCCTAGAGGTTTAACATTTCGTGCTTTCGTATCGATTTCAACGCCATTTTCATCGTTTCTCAGAATATATCATCAAGTACGTGTATAGCAGGATTGCTGAGTCTCAAGGTATCGTCTATGCTCCTCAGATAGATCTCGGTGGTCTCTATCCTACGATGGCCAAGCGCCAGCTGTACCTCTTTCACCGGCACCTTGTTCATTATGGCCATGACGGCGAAGGTATGGCGGAGCGAGTGGGTGGTCTTCGTCTTGGAATACACGCCCGCATCCTTCAACCTGTCATGTATTATCTGGCTGATCCTCTTGGCGGTCAGGCCGTATTCCCCTGTGGAGCAATGCGTGGTGAACACCGGTTCCTCCTCCGATGACACTCCCCTGAAATCAAGGTAGTCCATCACCGGGCGCAAGGCGGACTCGGTCATACCCAGCCGCTCGTTCTTCGAGTTGTCTCCTTTCCTCTGCACGATCACGCTGTACTCGTCCTGTCTCATGCGTATGTCCTCTATCCTCATACGGCTGAGTTCCACGCAACGCAACCCGCTCTTTAGCATGAGGTATACCATGGCGTAATCCCTCATCCCGATGATCGTTTCCCTTTCGATGGAAGACAACAGCCTTCTCACCTCGTCCATGGTAAGATGCTCTTTCCTGTACCCGATCCTCTTGTGCGAGACCTTAATGCCGGCCGCTATGTTCTCGTGCTCGCCAACTCTCTCGGCGTAATCGTAGAACTTGCGTACGACGGTCAAGTATGAGTCTATCGTATTCTCGGAGCGGGATGACCTAAGCAGGTAAGACTTGTACTCAATTATATCGGAGCGGCGTAATGACCTGATATCCTTCCTTGCGTTGACCACCCAATTAGAAAATTGCCGAAGGACCCTGCGATATAGCTCCTTAGAGGAGTCCCGTACATCCATATCCCTGAAGAAATCCGCCGAAACCTGACTGAATAAACGTTTCATGGATTATAATTTATTTAGTCATTAAGGAATGAATGCTCTAATTCCGTAACCAATGACACATTGCATATAGCTTTCTGTCTCTGCCACTCAAGAAACTTCTTTTGTAATTCCTCGTTTCCCGATTCAGATATTAATTTGATCAGTTCAGATTCTATTTTGCTAAGTTTTCCAACTTCGATTTGATGATTACTTTTACTCATGGTTTCTTTGATTTGATTGACTCATTAAGTATCTTGATCGCCAATAGCGGATCTTTATCCGTTAAAGTGTTCCATACTTTTATTTCGGGTTTCACCCTAGAATAATGATGTAGCACTATATTGTTGGCTTTGTCGACTCTTCCGGTTCCATACAGCCATAACATCCCGGGATATAACTGGAAGTTTTTCATTATCTTCTTGGCTTGTCTTAATCTCATGATTTCAATTTATTTATTATTTAATGATTATATAGTCCCCGCAATCTTCAATATACTTTATTCCGGCACTATCAAGAGTATTCTCTATGTCCACTTGGCACAGGCAAGATTCCGGTATGATATTGTCATACCCTTCCGCTGGGATCATTTTCGTGATTTGCGGGAAATGATCCTCTAGTTGTTTAGGGGATTGTATTTCTACATCCCCGTCGTAAATAAGTACGCACATGTTATTATAAGTTAAATTATAGTTGTTTGAAAATCAGGAGCCTCATTTATATTGAGGCTATTCACGATATCTACTCCGCACCAGTTTTCTGGATCACCTTTCTTTTCACCATTCACAGATACATAACCGATACTCCCTATCATGTTTCCTGTTCCGAATGCACTGATGTACCATGCTATCTGCCGGAGCATATCTTCTTCACTGGCACCGTCCTCTATCGCATCCCGATAACTTTCAAGTGAATCCTTAAATTCTTCTGATTCCGGATCGTAATTCATGCTAATGGTAGCACTGACCTCTACATCTATTTGTTTCATATTTATTTAATTAAAAAGGATGGAAAGCGCACCAAGCGTCCCCGTTTGCGTCTTCATCCTCGATAAGTTTGCAGTCTCCGCATTTAACCGATAGGAATTTCTTATTCAAGTGCCCTTCTCTGATAAGCCATTCAATAGCGTCAACCACATTGTCCATCAGGTTCTCCTTGTTGAAGGAGTTTGCGCAAGTGTAAGTCTTGTCGCCTTCCTCATCCTCGATCTTGTCCGATGCGTACATTAACTCGACGAAATTACCGGACAGGTAATAAACCATTCCGTCTATATCGTCTTGGTATGATTTAGGCATCATCCAAATCAACCGGGACAAGGACCACGCTGGATAACGGCTGGTCATATCCAGCAGTCCCGGTTTGTTCATCCATGACTCGATTATTTGTTCTTGAACATTCTCGCTTGACCAATCATCGGTTTCCATTATGCGATGCAGGTAACAATCCGATGTCTCCGGCCTCACCCCGGCCTCTAATAGCCGGGATGATTGTTCTTTATTCGTGCAAATTTGATTCATATTATAATTCGTTGTTAAAATATTTCTTATTATCCATATCTTTCCCTCAATTTATCGATGTAAGATAAGTACCATTCACGAGCTTTTTCCTTGTTTTTTTCTTCATCCTCAATACCTTCATAGAACTCATCTTCCTTGGAAAAAGGATCATGCTCAATAAATTCCTCGGTCTTGCAGAACGGACAAGGGATATCACCCTCTCCATATAGTTCTCCGTTTTCGTTACATTTATCCAAATCCCATAAATATCCATTGATACAACGTGCGTCTGGATAAGATGCACCGAAAAAGGGAAAATCGGGACATGGATGTTTTATTTTAACTGTCACCTTATTCATCTCATCTAAAACTAGGCATTAATATTACATTTATCCCATTCTCGAACCTAAACAGGTTAGGTCCAGATGAAGGGTTCGAAACAAGAACACAAGAGGTGATATCAAGAAGCTCCATGAGATTTATCATTTTAAGCACAAGACATGATTTAAAAGGATTCCCGTGTATGTAAATGTAATATTGGGAATCTTTTATCATTTCCCCGGTCTCGCCTAAATGACCCTTTCCACGACATATGGGGCATTCCTTCTCTTCCGTATAGGTCGTTCTATCAAAATAAAACTCATAATCAACCATCCCCGTACCATCGCAAGCCTCGCACTTATACGTTTCATTTATCATCGGAACGTCATTGTACAATTCCTTCAACCAAGACAATTCTATGATCTCATGGCATTCTTTCCTTATATTCAACACAGATGATACATCTGGCTTGTCTTGATACGGATACCTAAGACCTATCAAGGATATAGGTATTGTTATAAGCGTGATAGCGTCAGTGGCACATACCATGTCTCCTTGTTTGAACGCTTGGTTTAAAGCGGGTCTATACTTGTCGTTACCGACAAATAAATTGAGGATTTTTGTTTCATTTTTCATATTTACCCCTCCTGAATAATTATACATTCTATCTCTTCGTCCCATGTGACATCCACCGGATCGTACTCATACTCTCCATCGGACGTGCGGATCATTACCTCCGCTTCCGGGTCTTGCTCTTGGAGAAGAGCGATTAGTTCTTTATTTCTCATATCAAAACAATGTTTTCTCAATCTCGTAATTGTAAACCAAAACCTCCGTACTCTCCCTTATCCGAGAGTGAACGGCCGTATGAGTGGTGACTTTTACTTCCTTATGGTTCCATTTGTTTTCATTGACAAAGGAGCGTAAGGTGTCAGTCCAGTAATTGCTGAGAATGAATTTACCATTGATCCGAGACAAAAGATCTAGCAGATCCGCAAGGTCATTCTCCCCATAACCATAATAATGACCTTGAACCGCCCCGGGATAAGGAGGATCAAGGTAAAATAACGTATCAACGCTATCCCTGTTCTTGATAACTTTCAACGCGTCCCTACAGGAAATCTGCACCTCTGATAGGCGATCGTACAATTTATCGTTGAACTCCTCACGCTTATTCCTGAAAACCTTCCCGAAGTGTGTCCCGGCGGTACCGTTACAGAATTTCCATCCTCCATACAAGCTACCAGAATGGCACTCATTTGCCATGATCCATACGGCCCAAGCCTTGTCTACATCCGAGACATCAGATCGTCCTCGATAAATGTTCCTAGCCCTAATGTAGTCAGACTCGGAATGTAGCGATAACCGGATTCTCTCACGTAACTCCTTAAATTTGGATGCGGACTGGCAGACCTTGAAAAAGTTTATCAACAAGTCGTTCTTGTCATTGATCACTTCTATCCCTGCTTTAGGCTTCGCGAAAAATACCGCTCCTCCTCCAAAGAATGGCTCGCAATATATCTTATGCCTAGGCATCATTGATACAATGCGTTCGGACAAGTTTTGCTTGCCTCCATAATATGTGATTGGTGTTCTCATGTAATTTTATATTCTTTCTTTGCTCTCATCATAGATGAATGCAGTTTTCAACTATGATGAAAGGTTGATGTTTCTATCGCCTTGAATATCTCAAATGCTACTTGTGGGACGATGGCGTTTCCGTAGGCTTTTATGGATTCTTTTCTCCATTTTCCGTAAGGAATGGTAAGGTTGTCCACATTAAAGGGTAACCCATCATTTCCTCTACAAACAGGGGACTGAGTTGGAAAACTCTTCCATTGAATTGATCCCCGTCCATCCCAATCACGGCAGGCATATTTCTTAAAGAGTCTGTTCTCGGTGCTCCGTTGCTTTTTGTCATCTTCCTTATCGTACAAGAACCGTTGTGATCTGAGGCCACTGGTGTCGGATATAACATATGCTTCACCGCTCCCTCCAAACCTAGACGGCTGCTCGTGCCGTTCTGGTTCCTTATCCAGATCGTATTGTTCCTTGTCACGAATATCTCTCCTTTCCCCGAATTGAAGCCCTCTTGAGCAGTTGGGGTGGGAAGTAGTCCAAATGCCGCTCCCGATGAAAGATTGTTCAATTTCTTTCCCGTACGATCCTTGAGCCGTTCCGCCGCCTTCATGGGATGCTCCACGATCTCCATCGCCCTCGGAGTGGGCAATAAACCATACCCTGTCCCTCCTGTGAGGGGCTCCGACACCGCAAGCTAGAATAAGAATCGGCTGGACGGAATATCCCTCACGCTCAAGATCTCGGCAGACGGTCTCGATAACGTATTCTTGCTCGAGTAGCGTTTCCTTGTCAGACGTTTCAAACAAAGAGGCTTGACTTTCCACCGTAACCTCACTGCCGGGTTGTACCATGCTGGTGATTCCAGCAACGTTCTCACCAATGACCCAAGCGGGTCGTATCTCCCGTATTGCCCGAAGCATTTCCGGCCAGAGGTAACGGTCATCTTCCGCTCCCCTTCGCTTTCCTGCCGTTGAAAATGGCTGGCAAGGAAACCCTCCTGTGAGTACGTCAACCTTCCCTCTCCACGGAGTGAAATCAGTTCTTGTAATATCGTCATATTGAATGCTTTTTGGAAAATGAAATCTCAGTACCTTTTGGCACCATTCGTTAATCTCGCAATGGAACAGGTTCTCCCATCCCATCCATTCGGCGGCAAGGTCAAATCCTCCCACGCCAGAAAATAATGATCCATGCGTCATATCTCCTTATTTTAGAGAACACCACGTTCTCGCGACATTGTTAAAAAAACAGTTCTTATTACGAATTTTATCACGATGAAACTATATTCACTTTATCTGCGACAAAAACGCATTCGGACAAAGGGTTTTCCATCGATATATCCGCCCGATATCCAAGCTCAAACTCCACCCATTCCAAGAGTTGATCATCTGTACATCCCATAGGTCTTACCAGCTCTATATTGATAATAATTCTTTCCATAACGTCAATCTATTATTTTTATAAAACGATCTTCAACAACCCCTTATTCATCATCTATTTATTATCTTTTTATCCTTGTTGCCCTTGGCTATATTGCACTTTTTACATAGCGCTTGCCAATTATCTTGGTCCCAAAAATCAGCGCATATAGCTATCGGTATCACGTGATCCACCACCTCGGAAGGGACAAGGGCACCTTTTTCCAAACACATCTCGCATAATGGATGGCTTTCGCGGAAAGCCTTGCTCTCCCGGGTCCATCGGGCGGTATGATACCTATCGTCCGACCTCGCCCGGGAATATCCACCCGTCCTCGACTTGGAGGCTCCATAAGCGTACAGCCTAGTTTTTTTTCTTGCCCTGTCCGCCATCTCGCTCCTTGTTCAATATTCCCAGAATGTATAATCCGGCGTTCACGATGCATCCCGGCTTATCCCTCAGCTTCTGCTCCACGATCTTCATGGCGTCCCATACGGGATGTCCTATCATGCCATACCTCGACATGGCGCATATTCCCTTGAACTCCCTGAGGCCGACCCTCAGCTTCAGCAATCTGTTTCTCATGCCGTCGAAATTCCTTTCCACCCCGTCATTCGGGGGTGTGATATCCTCTATCCTGTCCACTCTCATATCCTCCGTTTTCTCGTCGTTTTCCGTAATGTTTTCTTTTTTTTCGCTTATCATTCCCAATATGAAAGACCCTGCGTCGATCGAAACGCCCGGATTTAGCCTTTTTTTCGCCTCCAGAAGAGCGATCGCCTCCCCGACGGAACAACCACACGTTCCACTGGCGTAAACCCCGCAAATCGCCTCAATCGCATCCGTCCTCACGTCGAGGCCTTCCAGATACTGGACGAGAGCCTTCACGTTGGTCTTTATCTCCTCGGCCGAAGGCCCTTTATCCTCCATAATTTTTTTTTCCTCCTCCTCAACCTCAACCACCTTCGCCTCCGCGAAGGTTTCCTCCCCCTTGGGGGATAGAGGGGGAAGAGGAGGATTTAATTTTTTATCAAGAAAATTAAAGACTCCGTCTTGTTGTTTGGTTTGGTTTTGTTTCGTTTTGTTTTGTTTTGTTTGTTCATTTTTGTTCGAGATATGTTCATCACTTGTTGAACACTTGTTCAATCCTTTATATCCCAACGCCTTAGCCCTTCTCTTTTCTCCGGATTTTATTCCAGCCAAGCGTCTTTTCTCCCGTAATTCCTCCATGTACTCCATCTTCTCGTTAAGGCTTTTCGAGTAGAAGAAAAAACCATCGTCCGTCACCTCGAAAAGCCCGTAAGATTTTATCACGGCCTCGATCAAGGCGGAGGACGTGTTGAACGTCCTCGCCCATACCGGTATAAGGTTCAAGGGGGCCTTGAAGCCTTCCTGTGTCCTCAGCTCCTCGACGAGTCTCCAGAAGATACCGTATCCCTCCATCTTTAGCTGGTCTATCAGCAGCATGCAACGGGGGTCGCTGGCCGCGTTGGCCTCATGCGGGAAGAACGGATATGTCATGTCCCTCCCGATCATATCGCTCCCCTCCTCGTCCCTTTAAGGAGGTTGCCTTTCCGTATGGCCTCCTCTATGTCCCTCACGAGATAATATATCACGCCCTTGGCCTTCTTGAAGGTATTACCGTCCTCGTCCACGCATTCCCTCTCGTCGAACTGGTACTGCTCGAGAACGCCCCGGTCCACCAACGCCCTTATCACGGCGTAACCGTATATCTTCCCTGCCTTGTTCTGGGTGAGCACGAGCCTCTCGTCCTTCCATATCCTCTCCCGCTCCTCCTTCATTACCTCCATCGTCTTACGGGTGATCTCCCCGTAATCGATCGTTATCCTGTTCGCCTCCATTAAAGCGGCCGCCAATACCTTGAACGCTTCCGTCATCTTCGTTAAGTCTATCTTTCCGTCCATGGTTATTGTATATTTTTATTCGTTAGACTGCACTGCACGGGGTCCCATTCGTACCCTTCCACGGATAGCCTTTGCATAAGGTAGGTTATATCCTCTATCGATGATTTCCTCAAGGATTGTCCATCCTCCAGCCTCAACGTGTCCCAAAGGGAGACGCTCTCGTCGGACACCAAGGCGACGCAATAGACGCTCCCCCGGGACAAGCCGCCCATTATACCCACCCCTATCCGGATATTATCCTCGTAAACGGAGAAAACCTCGTGACGACAAGGATACTTGGTCACCACATAATCCACTTCACGCCCCTTCTCGCTGAGCGAGAAATAATATCCCCTCTTCTTGAGCCTTGATATGACGGATCGCATCGAGCATATTTTCACGTCCTTGATCTTGAACTTTCTCCTCTCTCCCACGGGTATATCTAAGATAGAAGCCGCGGCCTGAACTTTTGTGCTTAATTTTGCGTTTTGCATATTAATAACTATTTTCGCGATTTAAAATTATTGCGTAAAACTATTGCATTGTATAATATCACAACGCAAATATATATAATATCTAATACATAACATTGAAATCTATATTAGATATTATATTTTTAGTATTAATTAACATGTTTCACGTGGAACATATTATACATTTTAATTTAAGATATTGAACATGACAAGCATCAAGGATCGGATACAACTGTTTTCCAATTTCATGGGTATAAGCGTAAGGGCCTTCTTGACCAAGGCCGGAATATCTCCCTCTTATCTGTCGAACCTGAAGGGTTCCATAGGGTCTGACAAAATGGTCGGCATAATCAAGGCTTATCCGCTATTAAACATAGAATGGCTTATAACGGGAGAGGGGGAGATGACGAAAGGGGACGACAATCAAAAGACGAAGATCGAGGAGGAGGCCACGGAGGTGATACTGAACCTGTCCAAGACAATAAGCATGCAGCAAAAAGAGATAAACAGGCTACAGGAGGAGATAGCGAAAAGGAATGATATATTGAAAAGCCTAGGGCATATCTCCGCCATTTAACCACATTTTATATATTTTTATTAAACAACTATTCATCCCGTCATGTTCTATAACAAATTATAGAATATGGACAGCAAATCAATATCGGCGTTAAATTATCTTTTACAGACCATAAACGATCAAGCGACCTTGATCAAGAGACTGAACGAGGAAAACGACATGTTAAGGGCGATGTTAGGAAACGGCGTGGAAACCGGCCTGTCCGATCGTCCGGCTCCACGATTATTCTTGGTCAAAGAACCGTCCCCTCTCCAAAAACAAAGCCAATGACATCCGACACCACGTTATCTATGCGCTTATAGTCCGGGGCCACGTATACGCTTGTCATAGCGTGGCTGGAGGCATGAGCTAGGCAGAAGGCCACGTCATCCATGCTAGCCCCGCAATCGTTCCGGGCTATCGTGGCGAAGCTGTGCCGGGCGGCGTAAAACGTGAACGGGGGTATCCCCAGATCCTTGCCTATGAGCTTGAGCCCATTGCTCACGCTCTCCCATAGGTAGGCCGGATCCTTGTACCTCTTATATAGATCGAAACCACGCCTCATGTCGGGATCCCTGTACCTGTCCACCACGTCCGATATAACGGGGTTTATGCCGACGGACACGAAAGACCTTCCCTTGCTCCTGTTCCTCGTCTTTTTCCGCTCATACTCCACCCGGTCCACAAAAGGCGGGCAATCCACCATATCCGCAAGGTTCATCCCTGCAAGGGCGAACGACATGGCGAACAAGTCCCTCGCCAATATGGCGTTTTTCCGCCTGTTCCACAAGGGCTCGTAGGTCATTATCCTATAAAGCTCGTCACGTGACAACGCTTTCTTCACGGGAGCTTGAGCCTTTGGCGCCGAATACAGGACGAACGGGTCGTTCCTTATGACAAGCCTGCCGCTGTCATAATCGTTATAGGACTCCTTGAGCTTGTTGAAGATGAGAGATAGCGCAAGGACGTACCCCCGTATGCTGGTCTTGGACAAGGCCGCCCTAGTTACCATCTTGCCATTGACCCGTACGTCGTGAGGATTTCCCAACCATCTCTCGTAATCCTTGATATAATTGCTGCTCAGTCTTTCCACTGGGAGCGCCACGGCCCCCTCCCTCCGTTCCACGTACTGGGCAAACGACCTGATCCATATCCCGTAAGCCCGCTTGGTCCCGTCGACGGATACGCCCTCCAGCCATCTCGAGGCGAAATCAAGGAAATCGATAGGCGCGGAGGCCATTGACCGACGGACGACGAACTCCTTGACCTCCTTGGCCGTCTCCATGACACTCACGATGTCCTCGTTCTCGTTAATCATATCCCTGACGTATCCCACCTTCGAATCAAGGCTTCTCGATATGGCGTCGCTCGTTACTATACCTGATGACGATCCTCTCTTGAAACGGACGAGATCCGTGTTTATGCCGGTAGCTATGTAAGCGGATGATCCCTTATGGATGATCTGTAATTTCGGGTTATATGTCCCGTCCTTTTTTTTATGGTGTTTGAACACCACCCAAGAAACTGTAGCCATGTTTGTAAAGTATTTGTAAACAAAAATAGTCTTTTAGTAGAACATGGCTTAAAATAAAAAGGTTCATTAACGTATTAGAGTTTGTTATGTATCTTGAAAATCAGACTTGTTATAAGTAGGCTTTAATCTTCCTGTTGAGAATAGCTAAAATAAATGTTTTTCCATGTGTATCTGTTTTCTTAATATTGACTATTCACACTATTTAGCCGCCAAAGGTAATGAAAAATGTTCAATTTAGAATGAGAGACTTATGATTTATACTAGATCCATTACCGTATCCGGCGCCTATTCAACTCCGCCCGATACCGGTTGGCATTACGGTTATGCTCCGCCAACGTCACGGCGAAATTATGCCGTCCCGAGAAATCCTCCTTAGCGCACATGTATAAGTATTTATGTTTCGTATGATTCAATACGCTATTCAAGCCCTTGATAGTAGGAATCCGTAGAGGACCGGGAGGCAGGCCCGCATATTTATAGGTATTATAGGGAGAATCTATTTCCAAATGCTCAAATAAGATACGTTGCAAAGAAAAATCCCCCACCGCGAACTTTACGGTAGGGTCTGCCTGTAAAGGAATACCAGCATGAAGGCGGTTGATATAAAGGCCCGCCACGATTGGATATTCGTCCGATGCCGCCGTCTCCTCTTCTACGATAGAAGCCAAGATAGATACCTCAACTGGAGTAAGCCCGATCTCCTCTGCCTTTTTCAATCGTTCCGGTGTCCAGAAAGCGTCATATTCACGCTTCATGCGACGTATAAATTTATCCGCGGATATATTCCAATAAATCTCATAGGTATTAGGAATGAAGAGGGCATTGATCGTTTCCGGGGTAAAACCTAAAGAGTCGCAATACACAGAATCATTCAATAGACGCAAGAGATTTTCCTTCCCGAACATCAATTGATCACTTATACGTTCCGCCAAATCTTCCTTGAAACGGACATTATTAAAAGTAACACGGGCCGCAACTTGATGTCCTCTCCGCAAGTCATTCAATAAGGTTAAATTACTCATGCCGGGCTTCACGGCGTATCGACCGGTACGCATGGACGCAGGATACTTCAACAATCCACTCAATTGCTTAAAGCTACCGATACGGAGACAGTTCGCCGAATCCCTCAACTGCCGGCAAAGATCATCAAAATCCTTTTTATCATCTATATAGACATAGACCGTCTTATCCGGCTTAAAATTCGGAGCCCAAGCCAAACGGTACACCCAAAAGCCTCCACCGCCTATCAAAACAACGAGAATCGCTATCAAGGCGATAATTATCGGGCGCCTCGATAAAATTTGTTTGTTCAAATCCATGAATAATCTATTGAATATCAGAATAAGGCACAAAAGTAGTATCTTTTTTCGAAAAAAATGATGTGCAAAGCCTTGTTTATTTAAAATTATAGTTCTACCTTTGCATCGCAATTCTAAGGAAGAAGCACAGAACACACAAGGAAGTGTGGGTGAGTGGCTGAAACCACCAGTTTGCTAAACTGACGTACTCGTAAGGGTACCGGGGGTTCGAATCCCCCCGCTTCCGCAAAGAGCCAACTAATAAATTTATTAGTTGGTTTTTTTGTTTTTAAGCCAACCGAATTAAAGTGTTTCATATATTTGTCATATTTGAACTTATCGTAAGTCGATCTGTTATTAAAAGGAGATAATTAAATATATACATTATGACAATTGCTTTTATCCGAACATATAATAATAAGCAAAACTCCGAGGTCCAAGAAGCTGTGATCCGGGAATTTGCCGAATCTCAGAAGATAGAGATCGGGAAGTGGGCTAAAGAGGTGGGAAATAGTCCTCGTGCGAACCGCAGACTGGAAAGTATTGTCAAATCTTTAAGTCCCGGGGATGAGATACTTGTGTCCGATATATCCCGTGTGAGCCGTAAGATGATCGAGATCATCCATATCATTTTGCTTTGTATAGAGCGAAAGGTAACGCTTCGTAGCGTAAGCGACGGATATGTGTTCGAGGATAATATCGACAGTAAGACTTTGGCCTTTACCTTCGGTCTGGTCTCCGAGATCGAGCGAAAGCTGGTCTCTATCCGTACGAAGGAAGCCCTTGCCTTGATCAGAAGTAAAGGTGTGGTGCTGGGCCGTCCGAAAGGTAGTCAACAAATGGGACGCTTGGAGCCTTATAAGGAACAAATCGAGAAAGACCTGAAAGACCCGAGCTTGACTTACGCCCAGATAGCGGAGAAATACAATGTATCGCTAAGTAGCTTCAAACGCTTTCTGAAAGAGTATCTTCCCGATAAGAAAAAGAAGAAGAAGAAATAATGATTCAATGTGCCAATATGCCAATGAAATACCAGAAGTGGATAATTTAGATATTAGCATATTCGCATATTGGCACATTGAATCATTATTATTTCTCTATACGGATACGGGCGTCTACAGCGAACAAGCCTCTATCCGTAGCCACCAACGGATTTATATCCATTTCCTTTATCTCGCTGGCAAAACGCAATAAGGTAGAGAGGCGAACGATAATGTCCGCATATTGTTGCTCGTCGATGCCCTTTTGCCCACGCGTACCTTTAATGATCGGATACCCTCTCAAAGAACGAATCATTGAATAAGTCTCATCATATGATAACGGTGCCAAACCATAAGACACATCCTTCAATACCTCCACGAAGATTCCACCCAACCCGCAAAGTACCACATGGCCGAAACGATCCTCATATTTAGCTCCCAAGAATAATTCCTGTCCTTTCAACATCGGTTGTACCATGATGCCCGTAACACCCGGCAGACGCATCATACGTTCATACTCGAACAATAAATGCTCTTCTCCACGGATATTCAAGGCCACACCACCGATATCGCTCTTATGCACAGGCCCCACAACCTTGGCTACCACCGGATATTTCACCTTCTTGGCAAAAGCCAGCAACGCATCCCTATCATCCGAAGCATATTCCTCCACTAACGGGATATTAGCGGCACGCAACAATGTACGCACTTCCTCCGGATTTAAATAACCGCTACCCGGCAACCGGTCTATGATACGACGAACTTCCGGTACATCCACGCCATATAGCTGGATATCCGTGCTCATCGGTTTCGGCGTATTGATCACCCGTGAAAGGGCGGTACCCAATGTCACCTCGTCCGAGAAGTTCACATGGCCTTTCTTGACAAAGCTCTTCACCTCCGGTCCGGCCGTCACGATAGACGGTAATATCGGGAAGATCGGCTTCTTACACTCTTCCATCTTTTTATGAAGCACCTCGTAGGTATCATAAAGTTTTACCAAACCGGGACTACCGAAGATGACCATCATCAAATCCACATTATCGAAACGATTCTCACAGAAATCGATGGCTGTAGCCAGATGTTCCGGTGTCCCCGTACCGATAATATCAATCGGATTACCGACAGCGGCACCCGGATACAGTTTGGATTTCAACTCATCAGCGATAGGGCCTTCCAAACTAGGAACATTCAAACGCCCCTTGGATAAAGCGTCCGCCAGCATTACCGCAGGCCCTCCGGCATGTGTCACGATCGCACAATTCTTCCCTTTCACGTCTTTCAAGGTAAAGATACTCGCCACGGTAGTCAATTCCTCACGGCTAAAACAACGCACGATACCCGCCTTACGGAACAAAGCCTCCACGGCAGAGTCCGAACTAGCGATAGCACCCGTATGCGAAGAGGCAGCTCGCTTTCCCGACTCCGTACTTCCCGCCTTGATAGCGGCGATCTTGCATCCCTTACGTATCAAGGAAGACGCATGATACAACAATTTATCCGGTTGCTTGATTTGCTCGATATACAACATCTTGATCTTGGAATCCAATACCGGATCAAAGTTCCGATCCATATATTCAAGGATATCCTCTACTCCATTCTGCTTGGAGTTTCCAACCGACCAAACAGAAGAGAAACGCAGCCCTTTTGTCAGCGCCGACTCGATAATGAACAAGGCCGTACCGCCGGAGCTAGAGATGAAATCCACGCCATCGGGATGGAATTCCGGTATCGGTTGCGTAAACACGCCATGATAATTCATATTCATCAACCCGATACAGTTCGGGCCGATCAAGGAGGCTCCCGCCTCATTCACGACATCCAGCATCTGTTGCTCCAAAATACCGCCCTCGTGTGTCTCCTCGCCGAAGCCGGCCGAGATCACGATAAAAGCTTTTACCCCCTTTTGCCGGGCCAGCACTTCCATCACCTCGGGGCACGATTTACTCGGAATCGAGATGATCGCCAACTCCGTCTCCGGGATATCATGTACAGAAGGATAAGACTTGACGCCTTGCACGTCTGTCTCCTTGGCGTTTACCACACATAATTCTCCTTTATATTTTCCATCCAACAGGTTTCGCACGATACGACCGCCCGGTTTATGTACGTTGTTGGAACCTCCCACCACTACGATGCTTTGAGGATTAATCAATTCTCGGTTAATCATAACATTTTGATTAGTTAGATTCAATGAATGGGAGCAAATATAGTTTTTTTCTCCATTTATTCATTAAAACCCGGGGTATTTATTTACACTTTGCACTCTCTGTCTGCAACCAGTCACACCATGCATCCATCCCGTCTCCTTTCGTGGCGGACACCTCGAATATCTGGAGATGGTGATTTACCTTCAAGGCGTTTTCCCGAAGCACTTCCACTTTTGTATTCAGATAAGGAGCCAGATCAATCTTGTTGATTACGCAGATATCTGCCTCCTGAAAGATATGTGGGTATTTCAACGGTTTATCATCTCCCTCCGTCGTACTCACGATAACGACTTTCTTGGACTCTCCGAGATCGAACATGGCCGGACAGACCAGATTGCCGACATTCTCTATAAAAAGGATCGCTCCCTCCTTCGGATTCAGATGCTTAACGGCATGATTGACCATGTCGGCTTCCAAATGACAGCCGGTACCGGTATTTACCTGAAACACGGGAATCTCCAACGCCGCTATACGGTCGGCATCGTTTGAGGTTTGTTGATCGCCTTCTATCACATAGATCGGTCGCTTCGCTTTCAAACGGCGGATCGTCTCTTCCAGCAAAGTTGTCTTACCGGATCCGGGCGAACTCATCAAGTTCAGGCAGAACAGGTTCTTAGCCTCGAAATATCCCCGGTTTCGCTCCGCCAATAAGTTGTTACGTTGAAGTATATCTTGTTCCAGATTGATTACGATCCCTTCATCAGGATGGTGATGATGTTCATGGCCATGAGAATGCTCATGCGTATGATCGTGATGGTGATGATGCTCTCCGCATCCGCAAGTTCCGCACATAGTATTTAAGTTTTTATTTCATTAATATATCATTCCTTTTTAATAACAATCGACTTCACCCGAAGTTCCTTCCCTTTAAGGATTTTAACTAAATAGGAGCCACAATGGGGACAAGGGGAAAACAAGGCGTTCATTGGGAAAATGGTCTCACAGTCGCTACACTGTCCTTCCCCCTCAATATAATGACGGATAATCCGGGCCTTTTCCAGCTTGCTACCTTTTATGGCGCTATCCAATGCGAACGCTAAGGTTTGGATCTCTACGCCGGACAAATGTCCTATCTCTAACTCCAACTCTTCGACCACCGAGGCTCCCCGGTTATCCGCTTGTTCCTCGACCAGCTCCACGATACTACGGGCTATAGACAACTCATGCATATCTGATCTCTTTTAAAAGGGAGTCACCGAGGCGATCGTTAATTGCCCCACGGCTATCCCCCCATCGTTACAAGGTATACGAGACGGAATATAGACGGGGACCCCAGCCATGATGAACTGTCTCCTCATCGACTCCGTCAATAATTTATTCTGGAAACATCCTCCCGAGATATCCACTTGTGTCGCTTTCGTCCGTTTAATCAACAAGCGGGCTTTCTGCACAAACAAGGAAGCCAATGTCGTATGGAAACGGGCGGATATCAAGCTCACCGGGACCTCGTTCGTCTTATCATGCAATAATGCCTCAAACAAAGAATAAAAAGAGATTTCCTCTCCCTCCGCCGAGACTGGATACGCATAAGCGTTCCTCTCTCCCATCGCCGCCTGCTCCAATAAGACCGGAGCCTCCGCTTGGTGGCTGGAGACATCGCAAATCCCCAATAAAGAAGCTACCGCATCAAACAGCCGGCCAGCGCTGGATGTATAGGGTGTATTCACACCTTTCTCCATCATTCGTTCAAGCATAGCGATCCTTTCCGTGCCTATGCGTTCCACGAAATCGGCCGGATAAGGAATACCCGACGGTTCGTCCTTGAAATAATGCCACAAATAGGCGACAACCATTCGCCATGGCTCCTCAGCCGCCTTGTCGCCTCCCGGTAACGGGACATACTCAAAATGGGAAAGGCGACGGTATTTCGCTCGGTCACAAAAGAAGAACTCGCCTCCCCAAACCTTACCATCATCACCCAGACCTGTCCCATCCATCACGATAGCGAGAACCGGCTCATTCAATCCATGCTCCAACATACAAGCAGCGGCATGGGCATGATGATGTTGTACCTTTAATAAAGGTAAGGAAAGAGATTTCGAGATACGTTCCGCCTCTTGGCTGGAAAGATAATCCGGATGCAGGTCACAAACCAATCGCTGGGGATTGAAACGAAACAAATGACGAAACCGCTCCATAGATTCCGTATAGAACCGGAAAGTCTCCCAGTTCTTTAAGTCGCCAATATATTGACTTTGCAGGATCGTCTCTCCTTTCCCCAAAGCGAACGTGTTCACTTTCTCCGCACCGAAAGCCATGATCCCCTCCACATTTGTATCCGTGAAAAAGGGTTCCGGCACATAGCCCCGGGAACGACGGATCAAGCAAGGTTGTCCTCCGCAGACCTGCAATACAGAATCATCTACCCGGTTATGGATCGGGCGATTATGATGCAAGAGGATCGCTACCTTTCCCGCTAATTGCGCCTCCGCATCCTCCGGGGTGATCGCTATCGGCAAATCGCTTAGATTCCCGCTGGTCATTACCAACGCAGGTATCCCTGTACGAGCAAACCAATCGTAATGAATCGGCATATAAGACAACATACATCCTAGCGTATGCATGCCCGGATTGATTCCGGAAGCTAACCGGCTCCGTTGCCTCAGCAGTACGATCGGACGGCGCCAAGAAACTAAGCATCGCTCCTCCATCGGCTCCGTTACTGTATAGACTTGCAGATGTTCCAGATCACGGAACATAACAGCGAATGGTTTGGTATCCCGCTGCTTTATCTCTCGCAGACGGGCAACCGCTCTCTCGTTCGAGGCATCACAAATCAAATGATAGCCTCCGATTCCTTTAGCCGCAATAACCTCTCCACCAAGCAATAGACGAGAGGTAAGTTTCAATAAGGTCTCATAATCGATATAAGTCTCCTCGTTATAAGTCGCGTAATAAGTCGGGCCACAATGATTGCAAGCGACCGGTTGGGCATGGAAACGGCGATCGATAACATTCGTATATTCTTTCTCACAATCGGGACACATAAGGAAACCGCCCATCGTTGTCTGCGAACGGTCGTAAGGAAGGTCCCGGATAATAGAGAAACGAGGGCCACAATGCGTACAATTAATAAAAGGATATCCGATTCGATGGGGTTGCGTAGTCCGGTCTCGCATACAATCCGCACAAACAGCGATATCCGGGGAGACCTGCGTGATCTCATCCGATTCTGAATGGCTGGGCGTAATCGTAAAATCGTCAAAATCATCTTCATCCATTTCCGTAGATGTATAGGAGATCCGATGGATATAAGCGACACGAGGATGCTCGGTCCGTATACGACTTATCAGCAAATCCCGATCATCCGGAGTAGCGGCAACCAATATACGTACTCCATTATTCATATTCTCCACACAACCTTTCATCCCCAGATCTTTAGCGATCCGGTAGATAAAAGGGCGAAAACCAACCCCTTGAACCAAGCCTTGAATAATCAACGCATATACTTTATTCTTCGCCATAGCACAAATATAGGAATAAATGTCTAATCAGACACGAATCGACTATCGTATTTACTAAAGAGATATTATCTATCATCTTATAAATAATATTTATCAATTTTATCTTTCCCTCTTAAACATATTAAGTATCTTTGAGGTTATTAAATAAATTGAAACGATATGTGTTTAGCGGTACCCGGAAAGATTATCTCAATCGATCGAAGCATCCCCGAAATGACCATGGCTAAAGTTGATTTCGGAGGCATCCTAAAGAATATATGTATTGAATGGGTGGATGTGAAACAGGGGGATTATATCCTCGCTCACGCAGGGATCGCTATATCTGTTGTAGATGAGAAAGAAGCGGAGGAAACACTGAAAGACCTTAAAGAATTACAAAAGTGCGTTTCGTAGACGAATATAGAAGCAACGAGAAGGTACAAACTCTTCTGGAGGCCATCCGCAAAAAGGTGACACGACCTTGGTATATCATGGAGATTTGTGGCGGGCAAACACATGCTATCGCCCGTTATCGGCTGGAAGAGATGTTGCCGCCGGATATTCAACTGCTCCATGGGCCGGGCTGCCCGGTCTGTGTAACACCGGTCGAGACAATCGACTACGCCTTGAAGTTGGCGACACAGCCGAATGTGATCTTAGCCTCTTTCGGGGATATGATGCGAGTTCCGGGAAGTAAGGAGGATTTATTGAGCGTAAAAGCGAGAGGAGCGGATATCCGTATGCTATATACGCCCTTGGATGCCCTATCACTGGCCGAGGAGAACCCGGATAAGGAAATCGTATTCTTCGCGATTGGTTTTGAGACAACCGCACCTGTCCACCTCATGGCTTTGAAAGAGGCCATACGCCGAGGACTTCCGAACTTTTCCATATTGACTTCCCTATTCACGGTACCACCCGCTATCGAGGCTATCTTATCCGATCCGGAAAGTAAAGTAGACGGTTTCCTGACAGCCGGACATGTCTGCGTCATCACAGGCAACAGGGCCTATCACCGATTAACCGCCCGATATAAAATCCCGATGGTCGTCACCGGATTCGAGCCGGTAGATCTATTATATGGTATCTACCGCTGTGTCTCCCAGTTGGAAGCCGGAAGTTATGAGGTAGAGAACGCTTACAAACGGGCCGTCCCCGAACAAGGGAATGCCGCCGCCCGCCAACTTATGGACGAGATGCTGGAACCTTGCGACCAAGACTGGCGGGGCATCGGAATCATCCCCTCCAGCGGGCTTCAACTTCGGTCCGAATATAAAAGATATTCCTCCCGAATGAGATTTCAATTGTGTCCGGAAGAAAACCAGATCGCATCCGAATGCATCGCCGGTCTGATTATGAGAGGTTTGAGACAACCCTCGGACTGTCCCCATTTCGGGAAGGCCTGCCATCCCACCCATCCGCTGGGAGCCCCGATGGTCTCCTCGGAAGGGGTTTGTGCCGCTTATTATAGATATAAATAGAAAGATATGAATATACACTTGAATTGCCCGATTCCTTTTACCGACTCAGACCGTGTGTTACTAGCGCACGGAGGGGGAGGACGCATGACACACCAACTGATCAGCCAAGTATTTTATCCGGCTTTCCGGAACCCATTATTGGAGCAGGATCATGACGGATGCGTGTTCCCTATGGAAGAAGGGCGACTGGCCTACTCTACCGACTCCTTCGTGGTAGACCCGATCTTTTTCCCCGGAGGAGATATCGGTGATCTGGCGATCAATGGGACCGTTAACGATTTGGCTTGTTGTGGTGCCCGTCCTTTGTATCTGACCGCCGGGTTTATACTGGAAGAGGGCTTGCCTCTAGCAGATCTTCAGCGTATCGTACAATCCATGAAACGTGCGGCGGAGCGTGCCGGCGTACAGATCGTAGCAGGAGACACAAAAGTGGTGGAACGGGGCAAATGCGATAAATTGTTTATCAACACCAGTGGGATCGGGATCGTCCCTCCGGGCATACGAATCGCCCCAGACCAAGCGACTCCCGGCGATGTCGTCATTTGTAGCGGCCCGATTGGTCTACATGGTATCACGATCCTTTCCGCACGGGAAAGCTTGGGATTCGAGACGGATCTAAAAAGTGATACCGCTTCGCTAAACATTATGATTTCTGAGCTGTTACATACTATAGGAGAGGTACATGTCTTACGTGACCCCACCCGAGGTGGCGTAAGCGGAACCCTCAACGAGATCGCCCAAGACGCTGGTGTGGATATCCTGCTGGACGAAGACGCCCTGCCTATTCCGGAAGCGGTACGTGCCGCATCCGAGATGCTAGGATTAGACCCACTCTATATAGCGAACGAAGGATTGGTTCTTGTGATCCTGCCGGAAAGCCTTGCGGAACAAGCGTTACCCCTTATGAGACGTTTTGAGGAGGGCAGGCAAGCGACCGTTATCGGCCGTATCACCAAGCAAAGCGGAGAGCAAGCCCGGGTCAAGATGAAGACATTATACGGTAACTACCGGATCATCGATATGCTAAGCGGGGAGCAACTCCCCCGTATTTGTTAGAATACTTAATTGCTGAGATATGGAAAATAAAAGACCGTCCGTTTACGAAGAGTGCCGTCAGAAAGGCATCTCCCGCCGGGACTTCCTGAAGTTCTGTACCACCATGGCCGCCCTGATGGGATTGGAGGCTTCGGGAGTGGCACAGGTAGTAAATGCCTTGGAGACGAAACCCCGCCTTCCGATCATCTGGCTACACCTACAGGAATGTACCTGTTGTACCGAATCGTTTATCCGTGCCGCCCACCCGATCGTGGCGACCTTGTTGTTAGACAAGATTTCCCTAGACTATACCGAGACGCTGATGGCCGCCGCCGGCGAACAGGCCGAGGCCGCTAAGGAAGAGACCATGAAAAAATATTACGGCAATTATCTGCTGATGATCGAGGGATCGTTACCTACAAAAGATGAGGCTTATTGTTGCGTAGGCGGCAAGAGTGCCTTGCAGATCACCGAAGAGGCCGCCGCAGGAGCTAAAGCGATCATCGCTTGGGGCAACTGCGCTTCCGCCGGTTGCGTGCAAGCGGCGAACCCGAATCCTACCGGCGCTAAAGGTATCCATAAAGTCATCAAAGGTAAACCTATTATTAATGTACAAGGCTGTCCTCCGATCGCCGACGTGATGGCGGGTGTCATTATCTATATGTTGACCTTCGATCGTATGCCACAATTGGATGGATTGGGCCGTCCGAAGATGTTCTACTCACGCCGGGTACATGATACGTGCTACCGCCGTGCGAATTTCGACGCCGGTTTGTTCGTGGAGAGCTTCGACGATGAGAACGCCAAGCATGGCTACTGCCTGTATAAAGTGGGATGCAAAGGTCCAAGCACCTATAACTCGTGCGGTATCATCAAATGGAACGAGGGCACCAGTTACCCAATCCAAAGCGGTCACCCCTGTTTAGGTTGCAGCGAGGAGAATTTCTGGGACAACAGCCCGTTCTATAAACGTATGCCCGATATACACGGATTCGGTATCGAGGCCACGGCGGATCAGATCGGTCTGGCTCTTGGAGCCGCTACCGCCGCCGGTATCGCCGTACATGCCGTAGCGACTAACATACGGAAAAAAGAGCTTATCGACAATGATGAGCCGGAAAGTAAATCTACGATCTAATAAAACACTACTATCATGTCAGAAAGAATTGTCATAGACCCCATTACCCGTATAGAAGGCCACCTGCGGGTAGAGGCTGAAATAGAAGGTGGCACTATCAAGAACGCCTATAGCTCGGGTACCATGGTGCGGGGCATCGAGAATATCGTAAAAGACCGGGATCCCCGGGATGTATGGGCTTTCGTAGGCCGTGTTTGCGGCGTATGTACTTCCATCCACTCGCTTGCCTCGGTACGGGCGGTCGAGAATGCACGGGGTATCGTGATCCCTCCCAACGCCAGTATGGTTCGTAATATCATGCAAGCCGTATTGTATATGCATGACCATACGGTGCATTTCTATCAATTGCATGCATTGGATTGGGTAGATGTGGTATCCGCCTTAAAAGCCGATCCGAAAGCCGCCGCTTTACTTGCCCAGCAACTTTCTCCATGGGCAAAGAATACCGAGGGGTATTTCACCGCCACACAACAACGGCTAAAGAAGTTCGTTGCCAGCGGGCAGCTTGGTATATTCGCCAATGGGTATTGGGGACATCCGGACTATAAACTTACGCCGGAACAGAACCTTATCGCTACCGTCCATTATCTGGACGCATTGGAATGGCAGAAAGAGGTCGTCAAGGTACACGCTGTGTTCGGGGGCAAGAATCCGCATCCAAACTATATCGTAGGCGGTATGCCTTGCAGCATCGACTTAAATGAGGCCAATGCGATCAACGCAGATCGACTCGCTCTGGTAAAGCAGAAACTAGAGGAGGCGAAAACTTTCATTAATCAAGTGTATATCCCAGATTTATTGATGATCGCCAACGTCTATAAAGACAAATGGAGTAAGATTGGCGGAGGCGTACGAAACTATTTGTCTTACGGAGACTACCCGGTGTTCGATCTCGGGGAAGTGGAAAGTTATAAGATCCCCAGAGGAATCGTCTTGGATCGTGACCTTAGCAAGGTACATCCCGTAGACGCTAACTCCCCGGAAGAAATCAAGGAGTACATTTATCATTCATGGTATAAATACACGCAAGGAGACAAAGCCGGTTTGCATCCCTACGAGGGAGAGACCCATCTGGAATATACCGGCCCTCGTCCCCCCTATAAGTTATTGGACGTAGAGGATAAATATAGTTGGATCAAGACGCCACGGTGGAAACAGGAACCAATGGAAGTGGGTCCGTTAGCCCGTTTGATCGTAGCTTACGCCGCAGGGAAGGAACCCCAAAAGAGTATCGTAGACGAGACTTTACGTCAGCTCGACTTGCCGGTAGATGCTTTATTCTCTACCCTAGGACGCACCGCCGCTCGTGGATTGGAATGTAGAATGGCAGCAGACTGGGCCCTTGAGTTTTTCAACCAATTGATCAAGAACCTCGAGAACGGGGATTCCCGGATGGCAAACAGTGCCGAATGGGAACGGGAGAACTGGCCCGATCATGAGCAAGGCGTAGGATTGGCCGAAGCTCCCCGTGGAGCATTAGCCCATTTTATCGTGATCGACAAGAACCGGGTAAAGAACTACCAGATGGTAGTGCCTACTACTTGGAACGCCTCACCGAGGGATGAGAACGGCGTATTGTCCGCCTACGAATCCGCTTTGATCGGTACGCCGATATACGATCCGAAGCAACCCCTAGAGATTCTTCGGACGATCCACTCTTTCGATCCTTGTCTGGCTTGTGCCGTGCATCTGTATGACGAGGAAGGAAAATATGTGCACCAAGTTGATACATTCTAAAAAACAATAGAGCCATGAAGAGTCGTAAGAAACGTTTAAGAGAAGTGTATGTATGGGAATTACCCGTACGTATCTATCATTGGGTGAATGCGCTCTGTATCGTCATACTCTGCGTGACAGGCTTTATCATCGCCGATCCTCCCGCGATCATGTCCGCTTCGGAGGCTTATTTCAGCTATTGGTTCGGCGTGGTTCGGTTTATCCATTTCGTAACAGCGTTCGTATTCTTCTTCAATTTCGTATTCCGGCTTTATTGGGGATTCGTCGGGAATCGTTATGCCAGATGGAATAACTTCATCCCTTTAAAGAAATCCCAATGGAAAGAGGTATTGGAGGTGATCAAGGTAGATATCTTGATGATTAAGAACAAACCGGTAGACAGTATCGGGCATAACGCCTTGGCTAGCTTGATTTATTTCGGAACTTTCTGGGCATTTTTGTTACAAAGTATCACAGGATTCGGCCTATACGCCAAGATGAGTCAGTCTTTCTTCCCGCAATTGTTCGCATGGACAGTTCCCTTGATGGGCGGGGATTTGATGGCTCGCCAGATTCATCATTTCCTGATGTGGTTCTTCATCCTTTTCGCTATCGTTCATATTTATCTGGTATTTTATCATGACTATATCGAGCAACGTGGTGAGACTTCGTCCATCATCGGTGGCTGGAAGTTTATCGAGGAAGACATAGCGGACAAGGAAGAGGTAACCGAGACTGCCGAGACTATCACTAAGATCGCTAAAAAAGGATGAAAGTGGAGAAGGAAACATTAGTATTAGGAGTAGGCAATTTATTGCTGAAAGACGAAGGGGTAGGCATACACGTTATCAAGGCTTTAGAAAACGAGAAGCTCCCGGCTCACGTCCATTTGATGGACGGGGGCACGGGAGGGCTTCATTTATTAAGTTGGCTGCAAGGATATGACCGTATCATCATGATCGACGCCACGCTGGATAATAACCCTCCGGGCACCGTCCGTCTGATCCAACCTCGTTACGCCACCGACTTTCCCCCGCTCATGAGCGCCCACGAGATCGGTCTAAAAGATATGATCGACGCCATGATCCTAACCGAAGATCTCCCGGAAACCCATCTCATTGTCATCTCCGCCCTCAATATCAACGAGGTCGGAATGGATCTGACACCCGAGGTAAAGGCGGCGGTTCCGAAAGTGATCCGGATGATACAAGAGATTATTTCAATACATAATAGAGCATACCGGCAATAGCGGCCCCAGCTATCGGCCCTAAAACAGGTACCCAAGCATACTCCCAATGGCTGCTGCCTTTTCCCTTGATCGGCAAAATAAAGTGTATGAACCGGGGAGCTAAATCACGGGCAGGGTTAATCGCGTAACCGGTAGTTCCACCTAAGGAAAGACCGATTACCCAGACCGTAAACGCTACCGGAATGGCACCTACCGAACCTAAACCTATCGGCAAGGTACTATTGCTTTCGTAGGTTAGTTCTCCGTCCGTTATAAAAAATACGACAAACATCAAGGCGAACGTACCGATCATCTCACCTAAGAAATTAATTGGATAATCTTTGATAGCAGGACTCGTACAGAATACGCCTAATTCCGCATCCGGATCATCCGTAGCGTTGAAGTGATCCTTATAAACCAGCCAGACCAATAAAGCGCCCAAAGCGGCACCTATCATTTGCCCGGCTATATAAGTACATACATCACACCAAGGGAAAGTCCCTCCGATCGCCAAGCCGATCGATACCGCCGGATTCAAATGTGCGCCACTATAAGGGCCGGCTACCACAACACCGATAAATACGCCTAAAGCCCAAGCGGTCGTTATCGCTATCCAGCCCGCTCCATTGCCTTTTGTTTTCGACAAACAGACATTCGCTACAACTCCTCCTCCCATCAGGATCAAGAGCATAGTCCCTAATAATTCCGCTAAAAATGGAGACATAAGATAATAATTTAAGAATTTGTTAACTTGTTAATCTGCCTATAAGATGATTTTCATTATTCAGCCCAATTCTGAGAACGCCCTACCGCCTTATGCCATTCGTTCAATAATTTACAGGCGGTATCCTCTTTCATTTGTGGGTTAAAGACCTTATCCAAGCACCATTGTTCTTTCAGTTCATCGATATCCTTCCAATAGCCGATCGCCAAGCCCGCCAAATAAGCGGCTCCCAAAGCAGTCGTCTCCAATACATTCGGACGTACGACCGGACAGCGGCAGATATCGGACTGGAATTGCATCAAGAAGTTATTAGCGATAGCACCGCCATCTACCCGAATCTCTTTCGGCTTGGCGTGAATATCGTTTTCCATGGCCATCAATACATCATATACTTGATAACAGATGCCCTCCAAAGCCGCACGGGTTAAATGAGCCGCCGTAGTTCCGCGGGTAATCCCGATAATAGCGCCACGTGCGTATTGATCCCAATACGGCGCACCCAAACCCGTTAACGCCGGCACAAAATAAACACCCCCATTATCACTGACGGATTTCGCCATTTGCTCCGTAATCGAGGCATTCGGAATCAAGCCGATCCCATCCCTCAACCATTGAACGACGGCACCTCCCACAAAGACACTACCTTCCAGCGCATAGGTCGTCTGATCCCCTAATTTCCACGCGATCGTTGTCAATAGGTTATTCTGGGAAAGAACGGGTTCCTTGCCGGTATTCAGGATCATAAAGCAGCCGGTTCCGTAGGTTGTCTTGATCATACCATCCTCTACGCAGAGCTGGCCGAACAGAGCCGCCTGTTGGTCGCCGGCCATACCGGATACCGGGATGCCTTTCTTAAAAATAGGAGTTGATGTCTCGCAGTAAACCTCGCTACAGGCTTTCACTTGCGGTAACATCGAGGCAGGTATCGTAAACAAGTCCAATAACTCTTGATCCCATTGCAAAGTACGGATATTGAAAAGCATGGTACGGGAAGCGTTCGTCACATCCGTAATGAATTGAGCGCCCCGGGTAAGTTTCCAAACCAGCCAAGTATCTACCGTACCGAAGCATAGCTCTCCCCGCTCCGCACGCTCCCGGATACCCTTTACGTTATCCAATATCCATTTTATCTTCGTGGCGGAGAAATAAGCGTCGATCACCAATCCGGTCTTCTGCTGGATACGTTCCGCCCAGCCTTGCGATTTAAGTTCCTCGCAATAATCCGCCGTACGGCGATCCTGCCATACGATCGCGTTGTATACGGGAAAGCCAGTCTCCCGGTCCCAGATGATGGTAGTCTCCCGTTGGTTAGCGATTCCGATACAGGCGATATGGCTATCCGTGACATCCGCTTTTGCCATCGCCTCCTTGATGACAGACGATTGGGTGTACCAAATCTCATTCGGGTCGTGCTCTACCCAGCCCGGTTTCGGGAAATACTGTTGGAATGGTTTCTGAGCCAACGTAATAATAGTTCCTTGATGATTAAACAGGATAGCCCGGGAGCTAGTGGTTCCCTGATCGATCGCCAACACATATTTATTTCGAAAATTCATATCCTTCTATATTAGTATCGTTTATCAATTTGTCAATTCAGTATATAATTCGAGGCAACCTCATTAAACGCCTTTACCTGAGCAGAGGTCCAAGTCTCGTCCTTCCCCCATTCCGTAGCCAGAATCCCCGCTACTTTAGGAGCCATCGCCATCGCCGCCCGTGCGTCTAAGAATAAGATACGCAAACGGCGTGCCAATACATCCTCCAAAGTACGAGGCATCTCATTACGGACCAGCCAAGTTACCTCTCCTACCGTATAGGCATAGTCCGGATGCAACTTCTCCGCCATGGCGGGGGAAGAGGCCACTAAGTTACGGATTTCGTCGGCATCCGTACCATATACGTATAAAGGATCGGAGAAATCCGGATTCTTCCGGCTACCATGGATTTGGTAACGCTCGGTAATACAGTCTTTTGTAGGAATATGCATGTAACGTATCGCTAGGTCTAGGGTATCTTGAGCCATTTTCCGGTAGGTTGTCCATTTGCCTCCGATAATGGTGATCAAGCCGGATTTTTCCCGGATCAATTTATGGCTACGTGATATCTCTTTTGTCTTTTTACCTTCGCTACGGGGAGCGGCGAGCGGACGAAGCCCCGCAAACACGGATAAGACATCGCTTCGCTTGGGTGGCCGGGTCAAATAGTTAGCGGCCGTATCGAGTATAAATTGGATTTCTTTCTCTAAGGCTACCGGCTCTTTTTCCGGCGATTCCATCAAGGTATCCGTTGTCCCTACCACGACTTTATCATGCCAAGGTACGGCGAACAACACACGTCCATCCGATGTCTTAGGAATCATAATGGCGCAATCACTTTGCAAGAAAGAGGAATCCAATACCAAATGGACTCCTTGGCTGGGGCGAACGGTCGGGCGTTTACCCGGCTCGTCCATTTGCAAGATCTCATCAGCGAAGACACCGGTAGCGTTGATCACGCAACGGGATCTTACTTGATAAACCGTACCGGTCTCCTCATCTCGAACCATAACGCCGGATACTTTGCGGTCGTCGTCCTTCAGAAGCCCTATGACTTTCGCGTAGTTCAAGATACAAGCACCAGCGTCGATAGAGCTGCGGACCATATTAATCGCAAGACGGGAATCATCGAACTGGCCGTCATGATAAAGCACCCCGGCGGTCATCCCTTTCGAACGAAGCATCGGAATGGTACGGAGCGCCCGTTTCGGACCGATACAAACCGAACGTCCCAGACCTAATTTTCCGGCCATCACATCATATAGGATCAGGCCTATCGTATAAAACGGGCCTTCCCACCAACGATAACAAGGGATTAAGAAGGTTTGATCTTTTACCAAATGGGGAGCGTTCTGGCGTAGCAGGCCTCGTTCCCGCAAGGCTTCCAGAACCAAGGAGATATCTCCTTGCGCCAAATAACGGACACCGCCATGGACCAACTTCGTACTACGGCTGGAAGTTCCTTTCGTAAAGTCCGATTGTTCGAATAAGGCGACTCTATATCCTCTTGTCGAAGCATCCAGAGCGATACCTATGCCGGTAGCCCCTCCTCCGATCACAAGAAAATCAAAGACTTCAGACGGGTCTTCCAACTGAGAAATCATTTTACTACGGTCCATATAGCTCCTCCTTTCTTAAGATTAACAGTTACAAATCTAACCATTAATTCTTAGTATAACAAAGGATTTGGGAAAAAGGATCAGTAGCGCTTTCTGTTTTCCATAAAGATAACTGCAGTTTCTATTGGAAGAAACAAAAGTTTCCTGCTGAAGAAACTTTTGTTTTGCTATAGGGAAACAAAAGTTTTCCTTACGGGGAATTAAAAAAAACTGTAATAGTCTGATTATTATCACTCAAACATCTTATCGATGCCTCCCGTATCCGGTGGGGTCGTGGGGCTATCTTCCTCCCCTCCTTCGCTACATGGGTTCGCATATTTCTCGGGGATCTCGAAAGTCTCGTCTTCCGAGTAGCCTAACGTTTTATCTTTATAAACCTTTTGCATATAAAGGGCGTAAATCGGTAACGCCATACTCGCTCCCTGCCCTTCCGCCAAGCGGTCGAAATGGATGGAACGGTCCTCGCCGCCTACCCAGCAGCCGGAAACCAAGCTAGGCGTAAATCCCATGAACCAACCGTCGGAGTTATTCTGGGTCGTTCCGGTCTTACCACCCATCTCCGCCTTGATGCCGTAGCGGAAACGTACACGTCCTCCGGTACCACCGTCGATTACGCTTTTCAACATATGTAGCATCTTATAGGAAGCATCTTCCGTCAGCACCTCACTCATCTGTGGGGTAAAGTTCGCGATTGTATTTCCATATGAATCTTCTATACGGGTCACGAATAAAGGTTCTACCCGGATGCCCTTGTTGGCAAACACCGTATAGGCCCCGACCATCTCACCCACCGATACATCCGGAGTACCCAGACAGACCGAGATAACCGGATCGATATGATTCTTCAAGCCGAAAGAATGAAGCAAACGAACAAACGTATAAGGTGAGAGCTGGCTCATCAGATAAGCGGTTACCCAGTTATCCGAGTTCTGTAATCCCCACTTGATCGTAACCATCTCGCCGATTCGCTTCGCGCTGGCGTTACGGGGAACCCACAAACGGCCGTTCTCGTCCATCAACTGCTGCTGCACATGTAGCATCTGGTCACAAGGACTGATCCCCTCGATCATCGCCAACGAATAAAGGAACGGTTTCATGGTAGAACCGATCTGACGGCGACCGCCATTCACCATATCATATTGGAAGTCATTATAGTCAATACCACCTACATAAGCCTTGACCTGTCCGGTGCGAGGGTCCATCGACATAAACGCCGTACGCAAGAAACTCTTATGATAACGAATCGAATCCAAGGGAGACATGATCGTATCGATCGGACCATCCCAACTAAACACACGCATATCGACAGGCTTCTCAAACTCCTCGCGCATATCGGCCTCAGCCATTCCACTCTTTTTCATCGCCCGATAGCGATCTGTCTGGTGCATCGCACGCATCAACATCGTGTCTACTTGACCGACACTTACGTCTCTTGAGAACGGAGCATAGCTACGTCCCTTCTTTTCCCGGAAGAAAGCCGGTTGAAGATCTTTACTCATATGTTCGCGGACAGCGTCTTCCGCATATTTCTGCATACGGGAATCGATGCTCGTATAGATTTTCAAGCCATCCGTATAAAGATTATAGTATTCTCCGTCGGCTTTTTTATTTTTGTTACACCATCCATATAATGGATTCGTCGCCCAAGATAATGAGTCCTCACTGAATTTCTGAGATTGCCAAGAGGCGTAATCCTTACGCTCCGGTTTCTTCGCGGTCATTGTCAGACGAAGGTATTCACGGAAGTAAGGAGCCAAACCGTCTTTATGGTCCATACGGGTAAAATGTACGACCAAGGGTAAAGCCTTCAACGAATC
>ERZ791753.332-NODE-332-length-48217-cov-2.811719_pt1 | contig 48217 bp, 35 predicted proteins | sample MGYA00509951_ERZ791753 | MGnify/ENA primary metagenome ERZ791753 (study PRJEB30046, sample SAMN00792026) | human gut metagenome | study: EMG produced TPA metagenomics assembly of the A metagenome-wide association study of gut microbiota in type 2... | reverse complement strand
AGACTTACCAGAAGATATTGGCTGAGGCGGTGAATGAACTGAAAACCGATGAGTTTGCCGACCTCTATGCGGAAGAGGTACAAGCGGGTGAAGAGCAAATCAGCGGTGAAAACTTGGTAAACGAATGTGCCATAGAGAGCGATTTGGAGCTTTTCTTCCCGGCCGATTACATACCGAGCAGCAGCGAACGTATGTTGCTCTATCGCGAGCTCGACGGCTTGGAGCTCGACAAAGATGTACAAGCCTTTAAATTGCGGTTGGAAGACCGTTTCGGTAAGATTCCTTCCGAAGGCTTGGAGTTGTTGCGCATTGTTCCGTTGCGCCGGTTAGGCAAACGGCTGGGTGCAGAAAAGATTTTCCTGAAAGCCGGTCGGATGACGCTGTTCTTTATAAGCAATCCGGACAGTCCCTATTACCAGAGCGCGGCATTCGGCAAAGTGATATCCTATATGGGGCGTTATCCCCGTTACTGCAATTTACGCGAGCAGAACGGTAAGCGAAGCATGGTGATAAAAGGTGTGGAGAATGTAGAAACAGGCATTTCTATCCTGAAGGAAATCTATTCAATGTAATTTCAGCGCGAGCGCAGTTTGTCCGAATAAAGAAGCCTTTAGTTCAACTTATTGTTTTCTAGTTACTTCATAGTGAGCGCAACCTATCTAGAGTGTTGTGTTACACTGTGTTTGGGTATTATTGTTTCATTGAAGTATCTAAGTTCGTGATAGCGATAGTGATGCTCTTTCCGTTGTCCGGTTGCTTTTGCTCCGTAAGATGTTTCTTTGTCATATTATGCAATGTGGAACGGAGGAACTTGTTCCGTCATACGTTCTGCCTCCTGCAGTAGACTATATTCCTATAATGGTTCACTCGGGTGATTCAATCGGCTCACAATAATGAGCTGAATAAATCACCCGAGTGAATGGATTGACTCACGGAAGTGAGCCGCTATAATAAAGCCAAGCTTTGAGAGGATGTGCTTAGCCCATCCTTACTTTCCGGGCTTGTTCTTCCAGTGTTTTGGCTTTCTCTTCCTGATTAAGTGCACGCAACAAGGTAGCTTGCAACTTCATATATTCCGATTTGCGGTATCCGCCTACCGAACTGTTTTCCAACTGCTGCATCCAGCTGCATGTTTCGGCCATTAACTCTTTGGCATCGGTTTTGCTGAGTTGGATAACGTAGGCCTGGATATAATAAAGTTCATCGTCTCCACGGAAGATACCATAGCGGAGAACCTGGCGCATCTCGTCCAGCATGGCGCGATAGTCTCCGTCAATCCAATGCTTTGCCGTATAGAGCGAAGCAATGTATTGAGGCACTTTGTCCCAGTTGTTTACGCTTTGCAAGTATTGGAGGTATTCGTTGAAATTCTGTTCGTTGAAGTCCGGAGATTTCGTTTTACTCCAAGTATAACTGCTTACTTTGCTGCGGAACGTGTAATCCAGGAACAAGTCGACCGAATCTTTGGCTATGATTTGATAGAAACGGTTCCGGTTGGCAAACACTTTCTTTATAATAGGCGACATCGGGTTGTTGATGTTGCGGATAATAATGTTCCAGCAATCGCGAGAATAGAAATGCGCGTTATCGAAGGTACCGATAAATTCTGTTGCTACCTGGTCTTGCATCTTCGGCTGGTAAGCTTCTGCCAGTTTGTCGATGAATTTCCGGATGAAAGCCTCATCCCGTTCCCCCTTATCATACCGTTGCTGATAAGCTGTAATGGTTTCTGTTCCGTTCATGGCAACGTTGCCTTCGTCAACCAGTTTCGACGGCTTCTGAAAGCCCACTACATTGTGTACCAGTTTCCCTTCCTTATTTACATAAAGCAGAGTAGGGTAGGCTCTTACATTATACCGCTTTGCCAACTCCGGGCCTTCTCCCTTTTCCATGTCCATCTGTGCACAGATAAAGTGTTTGTTGTAGAAATCGGCTACCGTATCGTTGGTGAATACCGTTTTGGCAAGCATCTTACAAGGACCGCACCAGGAGGTGTAACAATCGAGAAAGATGAGTTTGTTCTCTTTCTTTGCCTGTTGCAGAAGACTCTCCCAATTACCTTCCTTGAATTGGATGCTTCGGTTTTGAGCACTGGCTTCCCCGAAGAGGAAACTGAGTGTGAGAAATAAAAAGATAAGTTTTTTCATAGTTACTGTATTTGTTTTGAAAACAATCATTTATCCTGCATGATTCATTGCAGGAGTTACAGGAGTGAGCACTCCTATAACTCCTGAGGGTGAATTATTCAGGTTAGTAATTCTTATATTTATAGATAAAGTCTTTGATTTCTCCAAAACCATCGTATGATTTGAACGGTTCTTTCTCCTCTTCCGTAGGTGCGGCCATGCGTCCCAGGTAATCTACTTTAGCACGGTAGAAGGAACCTTTCCCGTTACTGTTTCCGGCAAAGGTGATTTCCTGTTCGTCCTTATCGCGGTAGAAGATTTTAGTAAACTTCATGTTTGTATCGGGCGATGTATAGAATGGTTCCGTTTCCGTTTTATGTGTAGCCGCATTGTAAATCCATATCGTGTTGTCTACGGCATAGTAGAATTTGTCCGCTGTTTTAACGGCGCAGAAAGCAGTGGCCTTTTTGAATTGCTCTTGTGTTTCCGCATCCAGTTTCAATGGAGCTTCCGAAGGTTGGATGATAACATTGTAGTAAACACCTGCACCGTCTTTGAATGTATAGAGCCAGAGGTCGCTGTTTTCATCTTCATAAACGGTCTTCCTTGCCACTGATGTCGGTATAGAACTTCTTTCCGATGCTTTGAGGATTGAAAGCGGTGGCAGCTATATCGGTAGAGGTGGTTAAAGGTTGAATATAATAAGTTCCATAACTGAAGTTCCATTCAATAAAGCGTCCGTTCAGTTCGTCGTAGAAAGCGTAACGTCCCCTGCCGCTTGAATTGTGCATGGTGCCCACTCCGGTGATGCTATAGTCCGTACCGTCTTTCAAAGAACAACGTACATTGGCTTTCAGTGGAGAGTTTACATTATTCATATAGTAGATGCCTTTATCGCATATCATAAACTGGTCGCGTGCCTCATCATCGGTCAGAATGTGGGTAATGTGTATGCGGGCCGGTGCTTCAAAGAACCAATCGTTTGCTATTCCTTGATAAGTCAGGTCGATAGGGCTGAGCGTTTGTCCGTTTTCCGTCTGAGCCAAATAGAGCCGTTCGTCGCGGCTGTAAGAGCTGTTTACATAGAACATGCGTTCGGCATTGCGGATGGTTTCCTCATTCATTAGTGAATACTGGTTCATACGTTTCTTTCCGCCGGGATAGGTTACGGCATCGATATCGTATTCACCATTGTTCTGCTTAGTCAGTAACAAGTAAACTTTGGACAGGCCATTGTCGACCGTGAAATTGCAATAAGCCATGGTGCGTACGCCGGTAGCCTTGTGAATGGCACTCAGACGTAAGTCATACTGTCCAATCTCTTCTTGGAAGTTGACAATGTCCAGCGCTTTGGTGTGCGCTATCTCCTTGTATTCGGGCACATTGCTGGTTGTTTTGGCCGCTAACTCCCACGACCATTCGTATTGGTCTTCCGAGGTGTTCTGATAGGTAATCTTCTTAGGCTTCAATTTCAGGTCTTCGCCATACATTACAGTAGTGTCTGCGGTAATCTCTAAAGAAACCGTTCCGATATCGGAATAGTTATAGTTACCGTTATCTTCGGTACAGGCACCCCATAGGAGGAGGCTCAACAGACTCGCTCCCCATATATTGATTCGTTTTCTCATAATCATGTGTTCGTTTAGAAGTTAGAAACTTATTTTATTTCCTTTTTCATCCAGCATGGGTTTCCCGTTCTCTTTTTCCCATTTAGCCAATTCCGATTTCATCTTATCCTGATAGAAAAGCATCTGGGCTTTAGGAATGGCATTGTCTCCGGTACTTGGGAAATCCCACATACCTAGCGTGTCAATAATAAAACGGTATTTTACATCACTGTATACACCAAAGTAGGGTTGGCAGTCGTAAATCCACCGGGCCGGTTTGGTCAGGATATCGTTAATTTTCAGTTTATAGTCTATCCAGTCGGGGTTGACATCGATTCCCAATCCTTCCGAAGGCTGAATAAGGAATGTTATATAGCGTTCCTCTCCGGCAATGGCTTCCGTGCGGTTTATCTCTACTTTCAGTGTAGTCCTAAAAGCGCCTGCCGGAATCACTACCGGATTAAGCGTGTAATCGCTCCCTTCCACAGCTGTGGAGAGGGAGGCATCTACCACTACTTTTACTGCCCGGTCGTAGTCGGTAGCTTCGCCGGTTACGACAATAGGAATTTCCACTATATCCGATTCCAAGTCTGCTGGCTGTACGGCAAAGGAGTAGGTAAGGCTGTCGGCCGTTCCCGAACCGGCTGCCCGTTCGAAAAACACTTGCGCTCCGCCGCTAAATGTATCAATCTCATCGGTGGAACAGCTGTATAAGGCTGCTATTCCACACAATCCTGCAAATAGGGTATATCTCAGTTTCATAATCTTTTTGTTTTTTAATTGTTTTGACTTGCCGTGCCTCCGAAATCTTCTTCTTGTTCCGGCAAGGGGAGTACGTACACTTCTTCTTTTTTGTCGGCAACATTCTTAACCAGATATCCTTCGGCAATGGTATTGGAATCCAGCCATTTGTAGCGGTAGAAGAGTTGTCCTTCTCCGTAGAACTCACGGCGGTATTCTGCAGTCAGATATGTTTCAATCGCAGCAAAGTCGGCAAATGGCTTTTGTTCCAGCGCACGTGCCTGACGTACCTGGTTCAGCCAGTCGGATGCCTTGTCTATATCGGTTGTCGATTCGGCTGCGATGTAGTACATTTCAGAGAGCCGAAGCATCGGTACACGGTATTTTGCATAATAGCTGTCTCCGGTTTTAGAGAGATACTTGCTCAGTTTGCCGTTGCCGTCCACAATGTCGAATTGTGAATCGTAACGGATGTCATTTCCAAGTCCTGCATTCTTATCGAAAAACTCATCCAGATAAAAGGTCATCTGAAGATAATCGTAGCTCATGCTGCTGTGGTCGAAATGGTCGTCTGCCCAGCTCGACAGATTGTCGACGAACAGTGCGAAAAGCAATTCGTCTGAGATAACACGGTCTTTCCTCACTCCCTGCATATCGGTAATAAGCGCAAGCTCTTTACTTTCTACCAGCATCAGTGCATACTTCAATGCGTTGGTCTTATCGCCTGCATAGTGATAGATACGCGCCATTTCGGCTTGTACGGCATACAGGTTCATGCGGGTGGTACGGTTCATCCGGTAAATATTGTCTTCACTCACATCTTTCTTCACTATGGGGTCGTCCACCAATAGCGAAGCCGCCTCTTCCAAGTCTTTGATACAAAGAGTTACTACCTCTTCGGGAGAACTGTATGGGGTGTTCTTTTTAGAAACAGTGGTTACGTAAGGAATGCATTTACGGGTCTTGTCCATTTTAAAAGAGGGACCGAACAGGCGTAAAATATCAAAATGCAGGTAAGCACGTAATGCCAATGCTTCTCCTTTTATCAGTTCGTAATTGTTGTCGGAGAACATCTTCTTATCTGCTTTTTCCAGATTCTCCAATAGATTGTTCACGTTGACAACAGCTTCGTACAAGTTTGTCCAGAAAGCACTGATAGTAGGACGTACACGGGTATGCGTGTAGTCGAACGTTGTCAGATAGTACAAAGGATGGGCTGAATTGTAGCCGATATAATAATTTTGTACAATAGCTTCGGGAGTTCCCATAGTCAGTTCGTCGCCATACAGGGCCGGGCGGGCCATGATGGAGTATACGCCGATGAGTGCATCAAAGAATCCGTTTTCATTCTTAAACAGGTCTTTCTCTTTGATTTCGGTTCTGGGGTCTACGTCAAACCAACTTTCGCACGAGGTGAGCAAAGTGAGCAGACCAACCAATACACATATATATTTCTTTATATTCTTCATAATCATCAGGAATTAAAATGAAACGTTCAATGAAAAAGCGAAACGGCGGGCGAACGGATAATCTAAACCGCGCTCTTGTTTTACCGTGGAGAAACGGAACGCATCGTTCAGATAACCGGTTACTTTCAGTCGCTCGGCTCCGATAAGGCGGAGTATCTGCGGGGATGTAATGTCGTATCCCAAACTGATGGATTCGCAGCTCAGGTAGTCGTTGTCTTGTACAAAGCGACTGGTCTGGCGTGTAAGTCCGGTGTCTTTTACATCTTTAAAGAAGGTCACGTCACCCGGTTCTCTCCAGCGTTGTTCGTATACTCTACGGTCCACATTCTGGTAAAGGTCTGCGTTCTCCACGCGGTTTACTAATGTGGTGTTGTATACTTGTCCTCCGTAGCTGTAACGGAAATTCATGCTGAAACTCAAATCTCTCCAGTTAAGGGATGTTCCGAAGATGCCTTCCATGGTAGGACGTGTATCGCCCACTCTTACCTGGTCGCTAGAGTTCCATGTATACGTCTTGATACCTTTCTTGGTCAAGTACATTTCCTTACCGTTCGACGGGTCGATGCCCAATGAACGCACGGCATAGATGCTTGTTACGGAATTGCCCTCCTCGTAAAGTAACAGTGGGGTAGTGGTGCCTTCTTCGTTGGCTTTGGCTATGATGTCGTCATTCCGTTTCTTCATCGCATTACTAATCTTCGTAATCTTGTTTGCGTTGTGTGCTGCCGAGAAGTTCAGACTCCAGTAAAGGCGTTTGGAAACATCGCGCAGGAACATGTAACGCAAAGAGAGTTCGTATCCGTTGTTTTCCGTTTCACCGATATTCTCCGTATAAGAAGAAAAACCTAAAGAGGGAGCGATGGTGACATCGGCCAATAAGTTTGTGGTATTTCGTTTGTACACATCGAACGTAAAGCTCAGGCGGTCGTCGAACAGACCCAGGTCGAGACCCACATTGAACACTTTGGTTTGCTGCCATTTCAAATCATCGTTTCCGAGTCCCATCATGCCGGCCGAAATGATACCTGCATATTGGTGCTCAATGTTATAAGTGTATTTGCGGATAGCCTGATAAGGCGAGAAGTTCTGCGAAGCGGTGACACCGTAAGAACCTCTCAGTTTTAACTGGCTGAAGAGACCGTCTTCCAGGAACTTTTCTTTATGGGCGTTCCATCCGGCACCCACCGACCATACAGGAGCATACCGCTGGTTGGAGCCGAATTGTGATGAACCGTCATACTTCAGCGAAGCATCGAACAGGTATTTGCTGTCGTATGAATAGTTGGCAGTCAATAACACACCGGCCAAGCGGTTGATGTTGTAGGTAGAAGTAGGACGTGTATCCTTGTAGTATTGCTTGGCAAAACTGATGTCATCCATATTTTGGCTAGGGAAACCTTCGGCCCGGATGGTGCGTGTATCGTTGGTTGTTTCGGAGATATTGAATCCTAATACGGAATAAATGTTGTGCTTTCCGAATGACTGTCCGTAACGCAAGTTGATGTCTCCTAAAATACTGAACATCTTGCTGCTGCCCCACTTATATTCTCCTCGGCGCATATACTCTTCGGGGGACGATACCGGGTCGCCCAATTCGGAGAATTTAGAGTGCTGTGCCGGTAGGAAGTAGTTGCTTTCGCCGGATTGGCGGGTTACACTGATACGAGCCATTAAGGTCAGCACATTGGTGATGTTCCACTCCATGGAGAAGTTGTTCACGAAATTGAAGTAATCTTCATCGTCGGCTATATTCAACTGAGCATCGTAGAGCGGGTTTTTGTTGAAAGTCGTAAAATATCGGGGCGCATCCTTATCGAACAGTTTCACCAGTTTGCCGTCTTTGTCATACGGACGTTGGTATGGGTTCATTGATGTGTAAGTAGAGAAACTTCCGTAAGGGGAGTTCTCCGCCAAGTTGTAAGTAAGTTGCAAATCGTTTTTAAAGATAAGGTTCTTCACGCGGTAAGAGAGAAACATTCCTCCTTCGTAGCTGGTACGTCCGGAACCTTTCATCACGCCCGGAGCGTTCCGTGCGGTCAGGTTCATGCTATAACGTAAAGTCTTGTCGCCACCTTCCAGACGAAGATTATGGCGGTGTTCGAATGCCGTGTGTACGGGCTGTGCCAGCCAATCGGTATTCACTCCTTCTTCTACATTGCGTTTCAGGCGTTGGTAGTAATTCTGAAGTTCGTTATAAGTCTGGTTGTCGTTCGATTCAAAGTGTCCGGCATCTACCTGTAACTGCAGCTTCTCCCGGGCATTCAGCATATCATAGTCGCTTAAATCCGGTGCTACGATTGCATAGTCTCCGGTATAGCTGACTCTGATACGTCCTTCTTCCGGAGCTTTTGTTTCAATTACAATCACACCGTTTGCCGAGCGTGAACCATAGAGTGCGGCAGCCGAGGCATCTTTCAATATAGTGATGGATTCCACACGGTTAGGGTCCATATCCATGACACGTTGCAAGGTGGTTTCGAAACCGTCTAGGATGAATAAAGGCTGGTTCGGGTTACCCGTATAGTTCGCATCTAGGTCGGTGATGCCGTTGGCGCCACGCAATTCCACTTCGGGCAAAGCGTTCGGGTTAGAACCTGTCAGATTATTTTCCACTAATTTGAGCGAAGGGTCTAACGTGCGTAAGCTCTGCAAGATATTCTGGTTACCTACTTGTTTCAGTTCTTTGGCGCTGATGGTGACGGAAGCTCCGGTAGCCAACTCTTTGTTGCGGCGGAAAATACCGGTTACCACTACATCCTGCAAGGTCTTTGTATCTTCGTTTAACGTTACGTTCAGGGTAGAGCTTCCGCGTACGGGCAACTCTTTGGATTCCATTCCGATAAAAGAGTAAACAAGAATGGGGTATTTGTCGTCGCCGGGGACAGACAGGGTGTATTTACCATCGATGTCCGTGCTGGTTCCGTGGTTGTTGTTCCCTTTCAGAAGAACGGTTACGCCTGGTAACGGGTCACCGTTTTTATCGGTAACGGTTCCTTGTATGGAGCGTGCTTTTTTAGTTGCAGCTGTTTTTTGTTTGATAACAATTTCGTTACCCGATATTTCATAAGTCAGGTTCGTGCCTTGGAGGCATTTATCCAGAATCTCATGTATTTTCTTATCTCTCTCTTTGATAGTAATATCTTTCACAGCTTGCACGTTGGCCGTTCCATACATGATAACGACTCCTGTTTTGTTTTGAATCTCCCAGATAACCTGTTCCAGCGTAGCGTGTTCCAGGTCGATGGAAATCTTTTGAAGGGCCGATTGTGCCCAAAGTTGCATGCTGAGCAGGCAGCAAGCAATAATGAGTAAACTCTTTTTCAAGTTTCTGCAGTTTGCCAGTGGTATGGGTTTACCCCGTCCTGCAAACTTTTGAGGATTTTTCTTTTGCATAGTAAGTAGTTTATGAAATTAAAATTGAATTTATTTATGTTATGGTTTGGTAGAAGCAAAGTGAAATGTATGTTTTTCATACGATACCTCTACTAAATTTGTTTTGATTAGCATGTTGATAATAGGCTCCATACTGTTGTAGCGCTGGAAGTAAGCCCCTATACGCACATCTTTCACCTGTTCGTCGTCGAACGTGTAATCGAACTTGTACCAACGTGAAAGGGTACGCATGATATCTTCCAGACGTTCGTTGCGGAAGAGGTATTGCCCTTCGTGCCAAGCCACATATTGTTTGGTGTCTACCTTTTGAATCGAAGTTATTTGGTCCTGATAATGGTAGTTTAGCTGGTCTCCCGGATAAATTTTCTGCCCGTTCACTTCCAGTATGCCGCTTTCGAGCGTTATTTGTGCAAAATATTCGTCTTTATAAGCCCGTACGTTAAAGGAAGTTCCTAAAACTTTTAGCTTTAAGCCTTTGATTTTTACAATAAAAGGACACTTCTCGTTTTTAGCTACCCGGAAATAAGCTTCTCCCTCCATTTCTACTACACGCTCTTCACCCTGAAACATTACCGGGTACTTTAGCGCACTTTCCGCATTCATGAAAATCTGGGTGCTGTCGGACAAGACGAGCTGGTATTCCATACCCGTAAGGGTGCTTATGCGATTGTATATGAGCGTATCTTTCAACTGGGCGGTGGGTATATAACTTAGTCCATGAGGACTTTGATGTATCTTTATGCCGTTTAGTTCGTTAAAGAGGATAGATTTGTCGACGGACAAGTAGATGGTTTGTCCGTTGTCTAAAGTCAATTGGGCCGAATGAGTTCCGGGAGGGATATTGTAAGCGATTGACTGTTTTTCCTGATTGGTAATAGAAAGATAGTAGTATGCTGCAAATCCTGTACACATAACGCATAATAAGAACACGGCAGCATAGCGAAGCATGGGAGTCCATTTGTATATACGTCTTGAATGGGACGAAGAGGATTCTATCCGGCTTTCTATCTGTTTCCAACCTTCTTCAACAGGGAAAGCTTCCATCTCCTTTTCATATTGTCTGAGATTTTCTTCCTGAGTCAGCTCTTCGTGTAAACGTTCGTGCTGTTCATTGTTTATTTTCCAGGTTTCGATATCTTTTAAATCCTGTGTGGTAGCTGTTCCAAGGATTTGGCGTGCTATCTTTCGCGCAATCTCCTCGTGTTCTTTTTTGTAATTCATAAATATCCTTTTCGTGTATGGACTAGGCTTGTTTGAAAAGAAAAATAAATATCTCTTTCACTTTTCTTTCATCTGTTTTAGTTATATAACAACTGAATGTGGAAATAGGGGTAGTGAAAAAACTCTTTTAACTGAAAAAACAGGAAATTTTGTTTATTCCTGTCTAAACAGTAAATAGAGAAGCCGGCAGTAAGAACAAAAGATAGAAATGCTCTTTTAGTTTCTTCCTGAGTTTCTTGTAAGCAGCTTTTTTCAGAGCGTGTACGGTTCCTTCGGCAATGGATAATTCGGCGGCAATCTCGCTGTTTTTCTTTCCGTACATACTAAGTTTTACGATACGTTTCATTTGATTGGGGAGTTCTTCTACTGCTTTTCGCACCAGCAGATAGGTTTCTTGTCGGATGATTTCATCTTCTATCTTGTTCTCGAATTCGAGGAAACTTTCCGGTGTATACGATTCTTCGTTTGCAATTTGTTCATGCTTTAAGTAGTTGAGGCAACGGTTGCGTGTGGCTGTGTAGAGAAAGCCCTTTACTTTGTAGATATCGGCGAAATCTTTTCTTCTTTCCCAATAAGTGAGAAGCACTTCTTGGGCAATGTCTTTGCTGGCTTCTTCATCCAAAACATATTTATTGGCAAAAATGCAAAGAATAGGGTAGTAGTCTTTGAATAATTGCTTAAATGAATTTCTATTATCATTTCTAATATTTTCGATAATTGTATTCATTAAGGGTGTTAGTTTTTAGACAAATTAGCGCACAAAAATACAATATAATAATGGATTAGCCGTTCTTTTTGAAAAGAAAAAGCCTACGACTCCTGGATAAGGTACATGGTAGTAGTATATTCTTTTAAACAGAAACGTCTCTTCTTTTTTTAACAGGAAGAGGCGTCATATTGTTTATGGAAGGAGACGTGGTGCGATAAACGGGCTGTTCGCATATCAATAATTGTGATGCCGTATTATTGACGGAAAACAGGTGGCAAGGTTGATTGGAAGACTAAAGCCGATACCGAAGTGGAATTTGCCTAGTCGGCACCGGCTATATAGGATTTATCAAACTCCTCCATTACATTGCGGGTATATTCGGGATGGATACTGAAATCATTGTATCGGATTGTCAGGCATCCCTTTGCATCTTTGAAATAACGTCGAAACGTTTTTGGGTAGGAGTGCCGGTGACTTTCTCTTTGGGAGGAAACTCTCGGTCGTACTCTTCCGCCTTTGCTTCATCTATATAGTATATGGAGTTTTCCTCATAGCAACCTTTGGCTTCGGTTAATGCATTCTCGTACAATTCACAAACATGGAGTGCCGTTGCATATTTGTTTTCTGAAGTCCGGATGCCTAAAGATTCAGCCGGAACGAAGCCTTGTCGTAGGTAATAGTCTGGGTCGCCGCATAACAGAATTCCCCGGAATCCCATATCGCGGGCTATGTTCCGGGTATATTCAATCATTTTACCTCCGATACCCTTTCGTTGATATGCAGGGAGGACTGAAATAGGTCCCAAGCTCAATACGGTATATTCTTTTCCGTTATCTCCTTTGATGATTGATTTTAAGTAAACGATGTTTCCGATAATCTTGCCGTTATGCACGGCCACTATATCGAGCTCCGGCAGAAACGCTGGGCTGTTGCGCATGATGTGAAGCAAATAATGTTCGTTGCATCCGGGAGAATAGTGATTCCAAAAAGCTTCTCGCGTTACAAACTCTGTTTCGCTATAATCCGAAGGTTGTTTAGGTCTAAGTTCAATTTCCATAAGTTTATTCTATTTTTTATATTGGCTTTCTCTTTTTAGAGCTTGGTTGTAAAAGTACGTTTTTGTGGATTACGGTTCTCTTTATAAAGTGAAATTTTAACTATTTTGGAGTTTCTATACTCAACGGATGGCTATTCTGGAAGAAGTTGGGATAGGTTTTTCCACGTTGTTTGGCCGGTTGCCATGTCTTCATACTTTTGTTTTGTTTCTTTGAAGGTTTTCACGAAAAAAAGAGATGCATGAAAGTCGATGTTTTTGAAGAATGGCTACTTTATTAGAACATCTTGACGGAAGCTTGATTTTCCTTCCGTCAAGATGTTCTTGCATAGAGTGGTTAGGAACTCTGTTTTTAACTGATAGCTTTGGTAATATTGTGCTTTATTATTTCACAATATAACTTTTAAGTGCCTCTACATACTCCTCAAAAGCATCTAAGCCTTGGGGTGTAATCTTACAGAGGGTGCAAGGCATTTTACCTTTAAATGTTTTCGTCACACTTACATATCCTGCCTTACTGAGTTTATCTATCTGTACGCTGAGATTACCGGCTGTGGCTCCCGTTTCCTGACGGATGTACACAAAGTCGGCTTCTTCAACGCTAACGAGCAGCGACATAACCGCAAGTCGTAGTTCCGAGTGTAGCAGTGGATTTAATTCTTTGAACATAGACGTTTGGCTTCTTTATTTAAATGGTATCCGGGGATAATCATCATGAAAATGAAACTCAATGAAAATAGAATATATTGCAAATCATAGCTGAATGGTTTGTAAACAATTAGCATAGCCATACCGGTCAGTATTCCTAAATAAGAGCCTATAAGGGTCGTTTGGTCTTTCAATACGCGTCCGGTGATGTTCATAGTGAGTGCACAAAGAATAACACATAGAACCGGCATCATAGGTAAAGTATTATAGATAGCGCAAGCCAGTAAGCTGAATCCCATTCCGTAGCATCCTACCACTATCCAAATGTCCTGTTTCACCTTATCGGTATAGGTCAGTACAGGGCTCTCTGTTTTTCGTCTTAAAAAGTAAGCGGCGGGAAAGCCGATGAGTGGTATGGCAAGCCACACAATATTCCATACAGGATTACCGGTCTGTTTGACTATCAGGTAAACAACAAGCGAGATGATGGTGCATAGATATCCCCAAAGTAGGAATATGTTTCCGTTGCCAAGCTGCAGGTTCTTCTTGCTGTTCCGAATCATGCGAGCGATGAGTTCCAGACTCTCTTTCTCATTTAAAACTTTTTCTTCCATGTTCTTGTGGTTTTATCGATGGACTTCTTTGTTGTAGATTTCTTTTTTATCGTGTGCACATTGTGTGATGAATTTCCAAGGGTTTTACCCTTAACCGATTACTTCTTAAGTTTATGGAGATACACGATACAATGTAGCTGCAATGCTGTAAGGTGAGTTTATTTCTCTTGTATTTCCGTCTGTTTTTCTTTTTGTATTTCTTGCAGCACGTTTATCAACGTTACTGTCAATGATTTGGTATCTGCCGTTACCTCCAAATCCACTGTAGCGCAATATTCCGATGGCTTACCGTCGACCATATCCAACTGATAGTTGCCGTTTTCATCATGAAATACATAGAACTTACATTTTCCTTCGGGTACAGCTTTTAGTTCAAGAGTTACTTCCGGGCTTTTAGCGTCCGTCATATTACGTTGCCCCTTATCAGTGGCAATCATTACTTTTCCTTTGTCCGAAGGAATGTTTGTCACCTTTACCGTCAGGTCATTTTGTGCGGTTACCACTAGTGTGCAGATGCTGGCAACTATGACCATAAACCACTTTTTCTCAATTGCTTTCATACGCTTCCTGTTTTTTAGGTTATACAAAAGGGAATGTTTGGTGCTCGAACTCCTTTGCAAATATAAGTAGTTTATTTTATAAACCAAATTATATTATAAATTATTTGTATTGCTTTATACTATAATGAGGAGATGGTGTATTCGGATATTGAATTTGGAGGATTGGCGATAATTGAATGGAAATGAAATTAGAAGTTCAAAAATTGATGTTTCTACGATATTGTTGTGGAGACACGCCCATTTGTTTCTTGAAGAATGTACCGAAATAAGAAGCGTTGGGGAAGTTTAATTCATCCGTAATTTCTTGAATATTCTTTTGAGTGTTTTTTAGTAAAGAGATACTTTTACGGATAATAGATTTAAAAACCAATTCCTGGACGGTATATCCACAAATAGATTTAGAGAGTGCTGAGAGGTATTTAGGAGAGAGGCAAAGCTTACTGGCGTAAAACTCTACTCCCCGTTCCCGCATATAATGTTGTTCGATTAACTGAATGAGTCGCATGAAAATATCATTTCTATGCCCTATTGAATCACGGTTAGTTATTAACTTACGATTGTAAATGGAACAAAGCCGATATGTCAAGGCTAGTAATAATAGCTTCTGTTCATAGTGATTGAACGAATTTTCTCCTATTTCTAACGTATCATCAAGTAAAGACATATATCTAACCACTTCTTCTTCCTCACCGGTGTTCCATACATAACAAGGCTCCGATATAAGCTGGGAACATAGGTACATGGAGACAACCAGATTTCCCATAATATCCCGTATTGGCCCTATTTGGTAAATGAGGATGAATATCTCTACATCGTCCGATTCCTGTAAGACCTGAAAGAGAGAATCTTCCGGAATGAAGAGCGTTTCACCGGCTTTAGCCGAGAATGACTTTTGATTTAGGGAAAAAGAGAAACTTCCCCGTTGACAGACCACTAATCCCATGCCATGTATCTGAAATTCAGTTGTTAAGGAAGGAGGGAAGGCCGAGAGCACCCCCTTCGAACTGCAAACACTTTTTCCCTGAGATAAATCGTTGTTCAACTTTGACAAACGTATTTTCTGTTCTTCCATAAATTATCTAAATGTTGTCAGGCCACTTTGGGTCATGCTTGGTTAAAAAAGAGAGGGCTAAGTTAGTAATTTTCGCTTAGTGTATGGAACAATCAACACAAATATTGTACAGAAAATGCAAGCATAGAGTGTCCAACCGGCCATTTCTTTTACCGCTGAAAGAGTTGCCTGTACTTGTATGCGTCCTTTCATCGACATTGCGGCCATTTGCACGGCTTCGCCCTTGTCTTTTCCTTGGAACTGCATTCCTTGTATGGTGTGGGTAAACGAATCGGAAGCTTCCGGATTCAGCATGTCTACATTTTGCGCATAGCGGGTAACATAGTGTTGTTGGCGTTCTTGCAACAGATTGGTATAAAAGGCAGCTCCCATGCTTGGGGCTAATACCATACGGATGGTAAGCATGGTGCATATCCAAGACGAGAGGAACTTGTATGGCATACGTTGGGTTGCATACGTTGGTATCAGCGAGTAAAGCATCATCATGCCTGTAGAGCGGAGAATGATGGGATATTTCATCCGTTCGTATAATCCGGCGCTTTGCACTTCGAAATACATGAATAGTGCGGAAAGCCCCAAAAGGAGAAATCCTCCGGCAAACAGATATTTAAAGTGTACTCCTTTTACACACAGTCCGATGGTTAGCATGCCTCCGATGAAATAGCCCAGCATGCACCAATTACCCAATGTCGCATTTTGCCAATTATCAAGTTTCATGGCTACACCGGTGAATACATTGATAAACATAGCGCTCGAATTGAGGAACATAAGCAGGAAATAAAGTAGGATTCCCATACGGATGGTGCGCAGACTGAGTACTTTGAGCAAATAATACGGATTTCGATGCGTTGCTTCCAGATAAAGGAACAAGCCTCCGGTGATGACAGCTGTAGCTGTAGCCCAGCAGATGGTGGCATCGTCGTACCAGTCGAGCACTTTGCCATAGGTTAGTACGTAGGCGATGCACATTAGTGTGATACTGAAAACGGTGGCATTGCCAAATTGTTTGAAGTTGATAGGGAAACGTTTTGTATGGTACTTATGATAGGGCATTGTGATAAAGATGACGAGGATACTGAACAGTAGCATTCCCATCATATAGTAGTAAACGTATTGCCATTCATATTCATAGGCAAGCCATGCCGTAAGGGAAGTGCCTAACTGTCCCAGTATCATAAAGAACAGATAGATGGCCGGTTGCGCGGCACTGCGCTCAATATCCAGCTTGTCCCATCCCTCTTCGTCTTTAGGTTCCATACCGGGCGTAATTTTTAGATAAGCTTCTATTTTACCGGCATAGAGAATGAGTGTAAATAGATTGACCATCATTAATACCATACGTAAGAAACCCATTAGCAAACTGCATAGAGCCAACAAAAAAATGCTGTCAGTCTTGGCGCAGATATAGCTGAAGATATACATAAGAGAGAAACCGGCAATACACATCATTTTTTCCCTGCGGATGACGACTAGTTTGTAAAGGAAAGGAGCAAAGGCGGCCATGCCGATGGAGGTGGCAAAGTTGGTAAATTGAATATGCTCGGAAATAATGCCTAGTCCGCTCATCATTTCTGTGGAGTTGACGGAGTATACTCCTCCTACCGTAAGGATAGGCAGGAACAACAACACCAGAATAAGAATGCCTATCGGTTTGGGCACCCAGTTGTAAAACGGATAATTTCTTGGATACGAGGGCATAAGGTCAAAGTTTTGCTTTTACCACTACCATCAGACCTGCTGCAAGCCTGTCATTATCTTCTTTTGATAGGTTTGTAAAGTCTATGCGGATAGGAATACGTTGTTGTATCTTTACAAAGTTTCCTGCGGAGTTATCAGTAGGAACTAAAGAGTATTTGGAACCTGTAGCACCGGATATGGATGTAATCTTTCCTGTAAATTTTTTATTGCTGATAGCATCTACTTGGATGATAACCTCTTGTCCTACGCTCAAATTCTCAACCTGTGTTTCTTTATAATTGGCAATAACCCATTTTTGTGTATCGGGTAAGATATAAGTAATCGTTTGTCCGGCAGTGATGTATTGTCCTTCTTCCAAAGTGCGGCGAGCTAATTGCCCATTACATGGAGCTATAACTACGGTATAAGAGAGGTTTAACTTAGCCATTTCAAGGGAAGCTGTGGCCCGCTGGATGGCTGCTTCCGTATTCTCGCGCCGGTAGGAGACTTCGTTTACCCCGGAAAGAGCCGCTTTGCGTTGGCGTTTTGTGGCTTCTAATTTCTTTAGGGTCGCTTTATACTCCGTTTCTATCTGTTCCAGTTGAATGGGAGTGGCTGCATTTCGTTTTACTAGATTTTCATAGCGTTGACGATCCTTCTCCAACTTCGTCAAGCGAATTTCAATTTCCGAAATGGACGCGTCATAGACGGAAGCTGTGGTTTGGGTGGTTTGTAGAGTGGCGCCTATAACAGTTGCGCCGGCCAGTGCATCTTTCAGAGCCGCTTCGGCTTCCATTACTCGGATTTTGTATTCTCGGTCGTCCAGTACCAGCAGGGTGTCTCCTTTGTGAACGTCTTGATGTTCGTTGAAATATATTTTCTTGATGTATCCTGATGCACGTAAGTTGATGGGAGAGATATATTGTTCTACTTGTGCATCGTTGCTGGTTTCTGAATGTTTGTATCCGAGAAAGAGGCATATTACTTGAATTACGCCCCAAATCATAATGGCTATTCCGAGTAAACTAACCAGAATTTGCCAACGTTGTAGTTTTTTTAGTTTTTTCGCTTTCTCTTTGAGGGTACTTGAAGTGTTGTTCTTATCTGTTGATTTCATATTTCGGTTTGATTTATAGATTTATTTTTTGATGAGCGATTCTAGCCGTCCTGTTAACTTTAGTAACATCAGATTGGCAAGCCGATAGTTATAATGAGCGCTGATGTAATTGTTCTGTGCTTCACTTACCTGCATTTCGTCTTGTAAAACTTCGGTCATAGAAGCAATACCTTCCCGATATCGTTCGGAAGTGACGGCATATACTTCTTCTGCTAATTGATAATTATCTTTTTGCTTTTTGAAGTTACGTTCGTTGTTCATCAGGTCGTTTGTTGTATTTAGATATTGGGTTTGCAGATTTTTATGGGTGTTTTCTTGCTCTAGCTTAATATTTTCCATGTCAATTAAAGCTTTCCGATTTTTATAGCGTTTGTCCAAACCGTCGAAAATAGGAATGTGTAATGAAACTCCTAGTCCGTAAGAACGAAACCAATGATTGGATGGTCCGGAATGAAACCAGTGATGTGCTTTGTCCGTATAGGCCGAGAACATCCAGTTTCCGGTCAGGTTTAGTGAAGGTATGTATCCATTGTCTACCATTTGTTTTTGTTGTTTTGTCAGTTTTCCTTTCGTCTGTAACAATTGGAATTCATACAGATTTTCTGATAGGCCGGTCAACGTTACCGGAGTAATTTTTTCTACATTAACCGGTACTAAGGTTATTTCTTTTTCAAACGGATAGTCTATGATGTATTTTAGCATATTAAGTTGCTGCATTAGCATAGCTTGTGCATTGTCATATTGTACTTGTAGGTTTTCCAGATTGATGTTTACCCGATTTACATCCACTTCCAGGGCCATTTCATTGTCATAGAATGCTAATGTAATGTCTCTCAATGTTTTTAGTCTGGAAATATTTGCTTTTACCAAAGATATTTGTTCGGTTGTAACTTGTCCGAGATAATATATTTTACAGATTTGCAAGATGAGGTCTTCTCGTGCTTTCTCGTATGAAAGGCGATTTATCTCGTCTAGGGTTTTTGCCATGGAAATAGAGGTGTAAACTGTTTGGTTATAAAGAGGCATCTGCATCTGTATTCCTGTACTGGCATTGTATCGTAGATTATAGGTTATATTATAGGGAACGCCATACGACGAACCGTCAGTAACGGATACGGGTGGGTCTATGTTATCGTTGATATTTGCAAAACCATTGATTTGGGGAAGTAGTTTCGCTCTGTTTTCTGAGATGTTATATTTGCCTTTTTGTATTTCGTTTCGCTGACTTCGTAGGGAGAGGTTATTCTCTATCCCCCAGTGGAGGCAGTCCTCTAATGTCAAGGTTTCTTGCGTATTCCCACTTGTGGCGAAAGAGTAAAGAAAGACAAAAATAAGCGATAACTTTTTCATAATAAAATACTTATAATTTGTGACAAATTTAGTCGCTTTTAGAGGAAGGATACTGTCCATATATCAACTGTTTATATTCATATTTTCCTTTTTTTGGTAAATAAAAGCAGTAGGAGTATTGAGTTAATCAAAAAGAACCTATTTTTTATATCTAGTTTACTTTGTTTTTTTGATTTTGTTTGATGGGGTTTATTACTTCCTGAAATGGAGGAAGTGTTAGGGATGTGTTGTGGTAGACATATAAAAAGGAGCTTTGGAACAATGCTTATTCCCATGGTAATGTTTCCGAAATCCTTATTTATGAATTCTTCTATACAGGTTATAATATGGTGATGATATATTATTTAAGAACGTACCGTATCTGGTATTTGTGATATTGGGGTCTTTTTTGTTTCTGTGTGGAATATAGAGTACTGTCCGGCGAGCAGTAGTAGCTAAAGTTCCCGTTTTTAGTCTCCATACAGTGGAATACTGAAATTCTTATCAAAGATACTGTTCGTATGGAGTGTTATTTATTTAATAGTACAAAATAATAAGATAATCGTTGGCTTATTTTTTTCGTTGACTATAAAGTTTATCTATTAAATCGGTTCGTCCGATGCGGCGTAGTTCGGACATGATTTTTTTTCGTTCTTCCGGTTTGTACCAGAAAAAGAATTGTCTTTGTGCCAGCTTCTCTTTCGGTGTTTTAGCTGAAAATACCGGTTCCAGGGTGTATGGATGAAACCCCGTATACCAGGCTTCCGTACTGATAGTCATTGGGGTTGGAGTAAAGTCCTGTACCTGTTCCAAGTGGAAGTCCATTTGTTTAGTTTGTACGGCCAGCTCGGCCATATCCTCTTCGGTACATCCAGGATGGCTGGATATAAAATAAGGTATAAGCTGCTGATTGAGGTGCTGCTCTTTATTGATTTTATCAAAAATCTTTTTGAATTGCTGAAACTGTAGAAAAGAAGGTTTGCGCATCAAGTAGAGTACCTGGTCGCTAGTATGTTCCGGAGCCACTTTCAGTCGGCCGCTTACATGGTTTGTTATCAGCTCTTTGGTGTATTCACGGGTACTACGGTTTACATTCTCGTCTGTGCTTTGGTGCAACAATAAGTCGTACCGTACACCACTACCGATAAAGCTTTTCTTTATTTTGGGTAAGGCATCTACTGACTTGTATATGTCTAACAACGGGCGATGGTCTGTATTCAGGTTTGGGCAGATTTTAGGGTGGATACAGGAGGGACGCTTGCATTTGCTACAAACCTTTTTATCCTTTCCGCCCATACGGTACATATTGGCTGAGGGACCTCCCAAGTCGGATAAATATCCCTTGAAATCAGGTGATTCCGTAATGGCTTTCACTTCTTTGAGAATGCTTTCCTTACTCCGGCTAATGATGAACTTACCCTGATGGGCCGAAATTGTGCAAAAGGCGCAGCCTCCGAAACAACCCCGATGAATATTTACCGAGAACTTAATCATATCGTATGCCGGAATGCGTTTACCTTTGTATTTCGGATGGGGAAGTCGTGTATAAGGCAAATCGAAAGAATGGTCGAGTTCTGCCTCGCTCATCGGAGGATAAGGAGGATTGACCACTACCATTTGTTTGTCTACTTCTTGCAAGATGCGTTGCGCCTCATATTTGTTCGATTCCTCTTCGATATGGCGTACATTCATGGCTTGCTTTTTCTTATCTTTCAAACATTCCTCATGCGAGAAAAGGCATAAATCTTCCGGACGGATACCATAAGGTATCTCCTCTTTGCGGCAGAGAAACACAGTTTGGGGAATGTCTGTAGGTAATTTTGGGCTTTCCGGATGTTCCAACATCTTGTTGCAGAGCTCTACAATTGGTTTTTCACCCATTCCGTAGATAAGCAAATCGGCTCCGGAATCAATCAGGATACTTTTCTTTAAGGTCTCTTGCCAATAATCGTAATGGGTAAGGCGGCGCATGGAAGCTTCGATTCCTCCTAATACTACCGGTACATCGGGATAAAGCTCTTTCAGTATCCGGGTATATACTATCGTGGGATATTCCGGTCGCATATCATGGCGTCCGTCAGGTGTGTAAGCATCTTCGGAACGGAGACGCTTGTTGGCTGTGTACTTGTTAACCATGGAATCCATGCATCCCGGTGCAATGCCGAAGAACAAGCGTGGACGTCCCAACTTTTTAAAATCACGCAAGTCATCACGCCAGTTTGGTTGCGGTATAATGGCCACTCGTAAACCTTCCGTTTCGAGGATGCGCCCTATAACAGCAGCTCCGAAAGAAGGATGGTCTACATAAGCGTCGGCACTGAACAGAATGACGTCCAGTGTATCCCATTTCCGCAGTTCTACTTCTTTCTTAGTAGTCGGCAACCAATCTGTGAGTTGATATTCTCGCATGTTTTTTGTTAGGAAATGTTTTTAGTCATAGAGCATAGCAACAACCTGATTCGGATAAGAGTATCCGCATCCTCTTCGAAATCTATCTATGAACTTACCCTTTATGAAAGAATTATTCTTCTTCTGTATCCTCTTCGCAGTCCTGTTCATTTCTCCACTTTACAAAAAGCAGAATGAGCTGATGCAAACCGAATGCTTTCATATTATTGTGATAAATCACATCGATACATAAATCGAGCAGCTCTTTGCAGTCTTCCTGAGAAGCAATAATGGAACGGATGTTCAGTTTCAACTTATCTAAGACCGATTCGTCTACAATACCATTGCTGTCGATAAGATGTTGAAAAAGCGCATACTTCTCTATTGTTTGCAGGTTTTCTTCCGAGATTTCCAGACTTCGTGTTCCGGAAGCATTTGTTTGTATTGTGTACATATTGCTATATTTTTATATGAATGATAAGCAAAGGTAATGAAAAGATTGGTTGTAAATTCTATTTTCTGTAGATAATATTACGAATCTATCTCAAAATAGGGTGTATGGGTAGACAAGATGCTCCTTTTGGAAGGGTATTTGGGTTACACATGGAAAAAGGAGACGAGAGTTTTCGACTTTTTGTTGTGATGCGAATAGGGTGCTGCCCTGCGATGCATGGAAGATTGCGGATAATGGGTGTTACGAACTTTTCAGAAGGGTGTTTTTCCAAACGGAGATTTTAAAAACTTTCTGTTTATACGGTTAGTTTGCCGTTTTTCTGTTATTTTTGCGGAGATTAATAATGATAAATAACAATTAAATAGCTATGAAGAACTTTATTGCAACTTTATTATTTCTGTTAGTTGGCGTTTCTCTATCAGCTCAAACGATGTATTCCAAAGAGATGGCTCGTTCACAAGGTTACCATTGGACGCATGGGAAAAACTGGGATTATGTAAATGGGTTAGTGGCCAAATCGTTGTTGGACCTTTGTGAACAGTATGGTATGAACAACACTGAAAACTCAGATTTCTATGCATGGGCGAAGGCCTATACCGATAATGCCATCAATGAAGATGGTTCGTTTAAGGATTTTCGAAAAGGGAATATCGATAATATAAATTCCGGTAAGGTGCTGTTTGAAATCTATCATCATGAAAAGGATTTGGACAAGAAAAATGGTACCCATCATGCTGATAGATACAAAGCTGCGGCTGATTTCTTGAAGAACTATTTACAAACGGACTATCCGCGTATTCAGTTTGGGGATGCCAAGGGCTGTTTCTTCCATAAAGCTATTTATCCGAATCAAATGTGGTTGGACGGACTTTATATGGGAGCTGCCTTTTATGCGGAGTGGCTGGCTAATTTTGCACCGAATGATATGGAATCATGGAGTGATATTGCTAATCAATTCAAAGTTGTACATAGACATACGTATGATAAGGCTAAAAAGTTAAACTATCATGGATGGTCGGCCGACCCGGAAGATGAAAATTCTTTTTGGGCTAATAAAACCGAGCCTTATAAAGGATGTTCCAAAGAATTTTGGGGCAGAGGTATGGGATGGTTCTTTGCCGCTTTGGTAGATGTTTTAGAGAATATGCCGAAATCTCATCCGGACTATAAAGAGTTGACCGTGATTGTGAATGAAGTAGCAGAGGGTCTGGCTAAATGGCAAGATAAGAAAAGCGGTGTATGGTATCAGTTGTTGCAATATGATGATTCATACATGAGCGAGTGTGGAAAACCGAATTATCTGGAGTCTTCGGCTTCGAGTATGTTTACTTATTCTTATCTGAAAGGTTTGCGTATCGGAGTGCTCCCTACGAAGTATAAGAAAGTGGCATTGAAGGCTTATGACGGTCTGTTGAAAACGTTTGTTTCAAAGAATGAGGATGGAACCATTAACGTGAATCAATCTTGCCGTTCGGCAGGTTTAGGTCCGGCAAAGAGTAAGAATCGCGATGGTTCAGCCGATTATTATCTTTGTGGCGGTGATGTTTGGATTGTCCATAATGAAGGAAAAGCAGTGGGTCCGTTTATCATGGCAAGTTTGGAATATGAACGTATGAAGAAATAAAAAGTATAGCTTTGGTTCTGGTAAAAAGAGCTCTTGGAGGAAGACAATCGAGATTGCTTTCTAAAGCTTTTTCAGGACTTAGCTTCATAGATAAGGCTGCCTCAAAATTTAAAGATGAGGCAGCCTTGTTTATATCTGTGAGGTAATACATACCCTCCTCCTTATTTATCTTTTCAATTAGTAGGAGTGAATTTTAGGGAATTTTCTTTAGAGACGTTTTAATCTATCCGATTTTAGATTTTCGGATTTTATTTTGAGACAATCTTGTTGATTCAGTTCTGCTTGTTCCAAAAATCAGTCTTGTCTATTTGTGTAATAAAATTCAAACGGAGGAATTAGTGAATACCCAAGTTCTCCTTTCCCTTAAGATGTATCCTTTTAGATGTAAGAGTAGGGTATGTTGAAGCATTTACAATTTTCAGAATACAGGATAGAGCCATATCAGTGTGCAGGGCTGTTTACATCAAAAGAGGGGGCTTAATGGGCTGTGTAAAGCATCTTCTCCTTTACTGTAGGAAAAAGAGAGTTATTACTTTATTTCTTTTGTCACATTTTCAATCTGTGCCTGAAGCTTCTCCAAATTCTTTTGTATAATATCGATATAGGTATTATAGCTCTTTTCACTTAGTTGCTTTTCCAGTAAGGCATGGGCAAAACCGATGATGCTGCTTAAAGGAGTCTTTATACATTGATGGAGTGAGGCGATGTATTGGTTCTTCTCATTATTGGCTTTTTGAGTATTTTCAATAGCTTTGGTCAGTTCTTTATCCGCTTTCTTTAGTTTGTGATGTACAAGGATTATCTTAGAAAGGACCGTAATGACAAGAATACATGCCATAATGATGACGTATAGTAAGGTACGCCTTATGTTGTTCTGTGTTTTAATATGTGCCAGATTTCTTTTTTCAAGTTGGTAATTATCCAGTACCTGTTGTGATTGTTTTTCTATTGTTACCCAATGGATGGAATCCATATCACTCAACATCGTTTTATAAACCAGAATAGCCTCTTTAACGTTTCCCATTTCAGCCAATAAATCGGCTTTTTTGTTTAGATACCTGGTTCTTTGTGCGTTCCCAGGTGCATGATAAACAGAGGAATTCAATTCGGACAGAGCCTTCTCGTATTCTTTCTTTTGTCTGTAATACTCATGACACCAAAAATGGTAATCCGAATGATATTCCCAATAAGTTTGTTTATTGAGATATTTTCTTGCTTCAAGAAGGTGTTTTTCGGCATTCTCTATATCATTTTGTCTCAGATAGCAAGCCATGTAAGTATTCTCTATATATAAAAGGATGTTCGCATATCCCTGTTTCTTATATGGATTTTTCTTGAGGTGCTCTTTTGTGGCGGTTTCGAGCTTTTTCAAATAGAAAAGACATTTCTCATTATCTTTCATCCCATCATATAAATAGATAAACATATTGAGCGTATCATATAAATTGGGATATCTGTTTTTTAATTGAGGATGATTATTCAGCTTGTATGCTTTCTCTAGCATCTCTAAAGCCATTTGTGGCTTATCGGTACATTGATAGATATGACTTAGACTTTGATAGGCACAGAGTTCTCCTATAAGATTCTTTTCTTTTTGCGCTTCGTTCAGTAATGCTAAAACTAGAATTCTGGCTTTTTCAAATTCTTCATATACAATGTATAATTCTACTTGCATGTATATACCCTGAAAATATAAATCCCTACACCGTCCTGCTTTAGTATATTGTTTTAGCGTTTGAAGGCATTCATTAAAATGAACCGTGTCATTCATATTCGAATAAGAAAGCATCTGGTTATATATGGCCCAACATTGCATTTCCTCATTCTTGTTCTTTTTTGAAAGAGTATATAGTTCTTGAGAATATCGTATGTTTTCTTTCGGGAAATTTTGAGTTGCAGCAGCCAGTTGTTCTAACAAACGGATACGTGTGGTGTCCTGTTGAACCCTGTTCAGTAACATCAGTAAACTGTCCTTAGGCTCCATCATAGTCTCATTCACTGCTGCCCGACAGAAGGAGCAAGTACAGAGTAAGATGAATATGGATAGTAGATTCTTTTTCATTCTTCTGATGGATTAGGCATTAAGGACAACTGGATGTATAAGCGTATCTTTTTGAAAGAACTCTCTCCAATCCAGAAATTTCCATTCAGTTTTTGGATTATCATGAGAGAATTGGTTAACGTTATATCTAAGATGTTTCGTTCTAATAATTGGGATTCTGTACCATTTATGATGATTAAAATCTGATAGTCTGCTTGTTCTTGTAGAGATAAAGAGACTTCTTTTCCTATCGTATTTCTTCTTACCATAGTTATCAGGCTGATTAGTACCTGTGTTAATAGCATACGGTCTGTGTAGATGAAGAGTTTCTCTTCACTTTCTGTTTTTTGGAAATTGATATGGCAGTTATTTAAATTCTTTTCGGTTGTTTTTATTGCCTCCTCACAGATGGAAATGAGGTCTTCTTTCTCAAAAACTAGTTTTTGATGATTACTTGTAACATTTGAAGCGTTTAATAATTCATGAACTTGTTTTAAGAGCATCGTAGAGTCGTTTAATATATTGTTGCACAATATGGTTTTGTTCGTTCCTGTCTCTTTTCCTTCTTTCAGCATCCGGCAATTTTTATTCAGCTCTGATAGAGAGTCATTCACTATTTGGCTGATATCAGTGAGATAAAGGTTTTTAGAGTGGATAGAACGTTCCATGTTTTGTATGGCCGAAACTCTTTTTTTATTTGCTATTTTTAGTCTTCTGGAATCTTTTCAGGTGTGAAGTATTGCCAGGAGAGAGAGAATCAGAGTTAATATAATAGCCAGAATAAGTGTGGTAATAATTCGATTTTCATTTTTCTCTTCCTTTAGCTCCATTTGATTTATTTGATTATCTGCGCGGAGCATACTCATTTGGCGTATATAGCTTTGGCGGTAGATAGAATCTTTTAGTGAGAAAATTTTTTGATAATCATGAAAAGCATTAAGCGAGTCTCCTAATTTTTCATAGAGCTTAGCCCTGTTTTCCAGTGTCTCAATATAATAGCTGGCGGAAAATGTATTGTCTGACAAGACTTTGTTATATGCTGTAAGTGCTTCTTTGTAGTTTTCAAAAGTCTCATTATAATAGCCTATAGCTCTTTGTATTTGTAGGGAGTCGTTATGAGTCTGAGATGCGGAGTTCCTTGTTTTTGCTTGGTGAATCCAATGTTGTGCTTTTTCTCTGTTATGAGCCGATGTATAATATATGGCAAGACATAAGTCTTTGTGAATGGCTGCCGGATATTGTTTTTCCGAATCGGTGTCCAATACTTCTAATAGTTTTACATATTCGTGAGCCTTATCCATGTTTTTGCAGTAAATGCTGGTGTTAATCATTTGTAGGAGTAACGGATGTAACAGCTCTTCGGATTGTTCTATTTGTGTCAGTATTTTTAATGCGCCTTCATATAATTCTAGTGCTTTATTGAACATACGTATATAAAGGTAAGTATCTCCAATGGCATAACATGATATAGCAATTCCGATAGAATTATTTAAAATTTTAGCTTCATTATTAAGTGCAGTTGCTTCATTAATAGCGGTTGTCCAGTCTCCTCTTGTTGCTAAAACATTGATTTTGAATTTCCAATTATCAAAATAGTGATAATAATCTTTTTTCTTTTTAAGAATAGGTTCTAGTTGGTCTATATAGTAAAGAACTGAATCGGCAGGATACTGTTTGTCAAAGTATATATCTTGTTTTTTGAGATAATTTAATTTCTCTAGCCAATCATTTTGTGGATTGGTTGCAGATTTCGCTGTATAAGTAAAGGAAATAAAAATTGCGAAACATAGATAAATTAAGAGATTTCTTTTCATTGTGCACAAAGATAGAAAAAAAATAATAAAAATGAAAGTTGTTGCTTTTTTCCTGTGTATATATGATTCATTTGGGAGACTGTCTTTCAGGGAGTAAATAGATATAGAGGTGTTTTAAATTTGGAAGTCTTAAATATACTCTTTTTACAGAAAACGTTCTTGTTTTGAGCTCCTATCTTAATAGGCGAAGGATAGAATAAGGGATTGTTCTATTTGAAAGGTCAGGTTTATTCAAGTAAATACCCCAAAAGTTATCGTCTAACTTTTGGGGTATTTTATATAGAGATAATCTCTTTTATGTATGTCTTCTCCTTTTTTAGAAGAACAGGTAACGAGAGTCTTTTACATTACTCTTTAAATAGAGGTCGCTGATGAAACGGCTCATAAAGCGCATATTCATATTTGATACGCTCGCTTCTTCTGTTTTGGGGTCGAATGTATCGTTTGTTTTCTCTTTATTGTATACCTGGAACACATATACACCTCCGTTTCCTTTTACCGGAGCGCTTAACTTATTAATCTCTGCATTCATAACTTCACCACCTAATACAGGTTCACTTGAATGGGTCATAGAAACGTAAGTAGGAGCAGAGAACGTAATATGTTTCACGGTGTCACTAACAACGTTTGCCATAGCTTTTACTTCATCAAAGCTCTTAGCTTCTTTTATTTTAGTGGTTAGCATCTCAGCCTTCTTATCACGGAGAAGTTCAGCTCTTAATATTTCTGCCACTTTTTCAACCGGGCGATATCCTTCTTCATTGATATCTGCTACGGCAACTACCAGCAAATGGTCGTTGTTACCACAGTCGTATAAAGGAGATACTTCATTCTTCTTTGCAGCGAATATCCATTTCAACGCATCACGTGTTCCATGAATTCCACATACATTGTGTTCGTTGCTCATGAATTCATTACGTTCCAATAGACGATAGCCGTTTTCTTCTGCATTCTTTACAAGAGCGTCTAAAGTACCGTTAGATGCTACGAATTGGCTGAAGTCATTGTAAGCTTTCGTATAGGTCTCTTTACTGAATTCTACCGGACGTTTTACAACAGCTACCCTGTACTTGTTCGTCATGGCTTTTCTATTCACAACCTGTACTATAAGATTTCCTTGTCCGAATTCGATATTAGCAGTTGCTTTAGGTTCAAGAGTGTTGAGAGCATTGAAAACTTTCAAATAGTTGGCATCCATTTGAGCTGTTTCGTAGTTGCTTGAAGCTGCCCAATTGCTTTCGCCTGTTTGACCGTATTTCTTTGCTAATTCTACAAAATCAGCACCTCCCTTGATAGCGTTATTTATACTGTCCGCTAAAGTTCTTGTAGCTTCGGCTGTCGCAGCAATTACTTGAATCTGACGGAATTGAATAGAATCCGGAGCCAATTGTTTTGAAATCACTTTAAAGGCGTTGTATGAATCATCTGTTTGAGTATAGAACGGACCGTAGATTTCTCCAATGGCAACAGAATCCAAACGGTTGGCGATGTCTGTTGGAAGTGCAGCTTTGGTAATAGGCAAATCAATGTATGGTACAGTAGAACCTGTAGAACGAATGAATGAAGCTAATTCGCTATTGGTCTTAGCCAATTCATTGCTATATTCTGTCACATCATTGAATACGGCTTTTCTGTCGGCTTCACTGGGTGTGATTTGAACATCGATGTATTTGATATTACGGGTTTCTACTGGATTTTTAAATTGCTCTTTTTTCTTCTTATATAAATCTTTGATTTCTGAAGAAGAAATTTTGATAGTAGAATCAGCTACAGCCGAATAGGGAAGAGCTGCTAATAAAATATCAGATTGGTTTGTACGTGCATCAAATGAGTATTCAGCTTCAATAGGGTTTGAAATAACTGATTTCATCAATAAATTTTGGAACTTATTGATTAAAAGAGCTCTTTTCAATTGATTTTCCGTATAGTTTATAATTAAAGCGACATCATCCGGATTGCCTTGTTTTACGAAATAATCCATAATTTCTTTATCAAAACGACGTGTTTGCGGATTGATAAAAGGAGTTTGGTTCAGCATAGGGCTGGTACCTTCTTTAATTAAGGCTTTGATTTCTGCATCCGTAACGGTTAAGCCTAATTTTTTTGCTTCATTTTCAATAAGGGTATACTGAATGTAAGACTCCCAGATAAAATCTTTTGCCTGAGTAAGTTCTTCATCGTTGGTTGTACGTCCATATAATTTTTCTTGTACTTTCGTATACTCATCAACCATTGATTGATATTCCTGTGCAGAAATTACTTTTCCGTTAATTTCGCCCACATCTTGTTTGGTTTGATGGGGTTGGAAAGCTCTCCATGCATCACTCGCAATGAAAGCAAAAAGTGCAAGACCGATAACAATGACCAATAAAGGTCCTTTGTTTCTGATTTTCTGTAATGTTGCCATTTAATTATTCGATTATTTTATTGTTTATTATTTCTTGTTTTGCATTTAGCGTACGAAGATACAAAAAATGATTATATCTATCTATTAATTAGGTGGAAAAAATGCACTAATTGGTGACTTTAAGCCTTACTAGTTCGATTTTCGTGTTGGTTACTTTAATTATTTTGAATTGATATTTATTGATTGTTATGATTTCGTGTAGCTTGGGGAAGCTTTGGTACTGGTGTAGAATTAATCCTCCGATAGTTAAATATTCATCTGATTCCGGTAAATCCAAATCAAACATTTCATTCACTCGTTCTATTTCCAACCGTGCTGAAAGTATATATTCATTGTCTTCTATCTTTTTTGAGATGTAAGAGGTGGTGTCATGTTCGTCTTCTATCTCGCCGAATATCTCTTCTACCAAGTCTTCCAGGGATACGATGCCGGATGTGCCACCGAATTCATCTACTACTACAGCCAAGGATTTTTTCTGTTGCATAAATAGTTTCATGAGTTTCTGGGCACTCATGGTCTCCGGAACAATAGGTACCTGTTGAATGTAGTGTACCCAATCATTGGCATGGCGGAACATCTCGGAAGAGTGAATGTACCCCACAATGTTATCGATATTCTCTTTATAAACAATCAGTTTTGAATTTCCTGATTCTATAAAATGAGATTTTAATTCGTCTAAGCTTGTCGTGATATCTACCGCTTCTATTTCTGTTCTTGGGACAATACAGTCTCTGATTTTGATGTTTGAGAAATCTAATGCGTTTTGGAATATCTTGACTTCGGTGTCAATGTCCTTTTCGTTATCAGGAATACTGGATTGAATAAAGTAGTCCAGGTCGACCTTGGTAAAAGCTTTATTAGCCGCTTCTTTGTTTACGTGGATACCAAGTAATCTCAGTAGGCATTCCGAAACTCCTGACGTGAATTTAGAAATAGGATATAAGATAATATAGCAGATAAATATGGGGATTGCAAAAAATTCCAGTGTGGTATTCGGGTTGATTTTAAAAAGCGTTTTAGGCAGAAACTCTCCGGTTACCAAAATAATAAGCGTTGATACAATGGTTTCAATAAGAACTAGAAAAAAGTGATTCTCTATAATTCCCTGTAAAATGTATTGCTCTATTACTTGAGCCATTAAGATACCATAAATAACCAATGCTATGTTGTTTCCAACTAATAGGGTAGAGATAAAATTATTGGGATTCCGATAAAAGATAGAGAGAATCTTTGTGGTCATACTCTGGTTGCTTTTATCCATCTCAAAACGTAGCTTATTGGATGAGACAAAAGCAATTTCCATTCCTGAAAAGAAAGCGGAAAAGACCATTGATATAAGAATGTAAATAAATGTGCTACCCATATTTTTAGTTTATAGAGTCGCGGCGAATTGAGTCTTTCGGCTGCTCATCAACCGGGAAAATACCAGCTGTGTTACGTATTACATAATCAGTAAATTGCTGATTCGAATTGAAGCCATAGCCGGTTATAATTTTTTCTTCTTGTTCTATGCGTATGTATTTGTCGGAATATACTTTTTCCGTATTTTGGTTCCAATAAAGCTGTTCTGTATCAAATTTTTCTCCTTTTTGGTTTCTTATTGATACACGCCCTCTTAAATCCCAAAGTTTTTGTTTGTCATAATAATACGCTGTGTCGGCTTTTATTTTAGCGTCTACGTGCATATCATTGTCAAATTTCTCCAGAAAGATTCCTTTCTCAAAAGACCATCTGGGCGGATTGGTTTTGTCGTATACCAACCATTCTTCCGCTATAATTTTATATCGCACCACTCCCGAGTCGGAGATAAGTGATGACACTCCGATAGTCGTCATGGAAGGAAGTGAATCGCGGCAGACGATAGGAGCTGCTAAATCTTTCTTTTTCCCTGTACACGAAGGGAATAAAACAAGCATAACAATTGCCCAAAGAGCAATTGTTATGCTTATATTAATAAGGTATTTGTAATTTCTTCGTAAAGTAGTCATATTATCTAATGACAGTGCTTTCTCCTATCCATCCGCCAATGGTGATAGAATCACCTTTTTTAAGATTCAGGAAGAATAAATCTTCCGGTTTCGGAGTGTGTGCTGCGTATGTTCCAATTAATTTGTTTGCTTCTTCTGTAACGCTAGGGTCTACAGATTTTGCGCGCTGCAATTTATCAATTGCTAAGTAATAAGTGCATCTGTTTAATGCAGTCTCATCACTCCAGTTAGGACTTGAAGCATACATGTTAGCAATTAAAATATAAGCTTTACCATTCTTATCATTGAATGAAATCGCTTTGTTGGCATACGATTTAGCTTTACCTAATTGTTTCTTGGAGAATAAAACTACCGCTGCATTGTAAGCATCTTCAGACTTCTTAACAGGGTCTGTTTCCAGTTCAATCGCTTGGTCGAAGAATTGAAGAGTCTTATCCAAATCACCTTTTTTGTAATACATATATGCGCATCCTACAGCTGTTTCGGCAGTCGGTGATACGGCATGAGCGTATTCGGAAGCTTTGAAATAAGCCTCTTGTTCGGTACATCTAAACATTTTCATTACTGAGACTACTTGTTTCAGATAGTCCAAGTTATCCTTGTTCTCTTCAATCTTGGGACCGTACATTGCTTCCAAGTTCTCGCAGTTGGCAGCGCCACTGTTGATAAAGATACCGTCTACATAGTCTTTGGTTAGCAGGGTTGCTTTTTTCAAAGCTTCAGAAGCCCCTGGGTTGTTTTGCGTACGCTCGTTTACAGCGTCGGCATATTCAGCAGCCATCTGATAATCGGTAATGAATGTTTCTTTATGGTTCGGGTCTGTTTTGTATTTCTTTTCAGAGATGTTGATGAAATCCTGCAATAAATAATATGCAGTGTTCTCTTTCTGGGCCGTCACTACCTCTTTCAACATGTCATAAGCCTTGTTGATGTCAATGTTGCCACCGAAAACGATGTAGTCGTGTGCTTTCATTCCCAGCACAGTCTCCCGTGTGGTCGGGTTACGTACCAAGGCGTTCAAATCATCGAGATATTTAAGTCGTTGGTCGTATACATCCATCAATTCTTCCACATAAGCGGCACGTTTAGCGGCATCTTTTTCTTGGCCAATAAACCATTGAAGGATTTTTACACCATTAACATAGGTTGATACTTGTGCTTTGGGACATTCAGTGTAAGCAGCTTTCCATGGAAGATAAGCATCTTTGAAGTTTCCCGTTTTTACATACTCAGCGTAAATGCTTAAATTCTGTAAGCATCTTAAACTGTCTTCTCCGTGTCCGAATCTCGAACCATCATCTACTCCTTTCTGTGCAAATGTACTTGTTGCTCCAAGTGCAAATACAAGCAAGGTTGCGGTAATCATCTTCATTTTCATCGTATAGAACTTTAGTTGTTGTTATTAATATTATTCGTGTATCTTTTTACTGTTTTAATCGTTTTTTTTATTGAACTTTCCATTTAAAGAACCATAATTCGCTGAAAGTCAATCCTACTCCCAACTTAAGATAATTCTCTTTGATAAGGTTGTTCACTTTAGGGTTTACATTCACATACTCAGCCGAAATCGTTAGGAACGAAGTCTTACTGCTGTGTGCATTAAATATAGGCATTACTATCGCTCCTCCCACTCCGAATTCCCGGGTGTCGGCTCCCTTTACTTTTACATACGGGTCGGAATAATAAGCACCTAAACGATATCTAGTTCTTTTAAAAATGCTTCTAGCCGTATAGCTTGGAAGATATTCCATACCTAACGATATCTTATAGGCATTGTTGAATTTCCAATTCTCATAATCAACTTCCGACTCTTGTGTATTGTTTGAAAAATGGGGATATTTTACATTGGCCCATTTTTGCAAAGTGTAATCCACACCTACCGTCAACCGATTGTCATAAACATACGTAAAACCTATACCGAAACAGTGAGGTATCTGGTATGCATTGGCTATTGTATCAATGCGTTGCGACATAACGCTGGAAGAGCTGGAACTTTCGTCCACCGATTGCTGTATTTTGTATGCATCGGCTTTTACATTATGCCCCAATGAATAGGTGGCTCCCAACGTGATGGTATGTTTCTTATTAAACGTTTTACTATATTGTATACCTAAATCGGCCTTATAGGTCTTTATTTCAGATGTATATTTACGTAATATAGACCAGATGGTAGAAGAGCTGTAACTGTTCTGAATGGTATGGTTTAAGTCTCCCCATAAGTATGAAACGTTGGCTCCTACAGAAAGCCCTTTGAACACTTCACCTCCCACACCTAAAAAGGCCTGGTTCAAACCTCCGTCTCCGGCAAACGACTCGTAGGAGTATACAGTTCCTTCTTCGTCCTCTCTTACGGTTTCACTGGTAGCAAAACTATAGTTGATTTTCGAATAAGGCAGAAATCCTGCTGTCATTCCTATGTTTTTGAACATTCTGAATTGAAGAATCAGATAATCGAGACTTGAATTCTTGGCGTTCATTTTAACCGAACCATTGTCGAAGTTTGCATTTTGCAACGTTAAACCTGCATCAAATATAAATGTCAAAGAGTCGATGGCTGAATAAGAAGCCGGGTTCCCTACATTTATCTGGTATTTGTTTCTTAGTCCATAAGAAAGGCCAGCCATACCTTTGTTTGCACTTGTACTTTGGTCGGAAAGAAGCCCGAAACCATATCGGGAATAAGGGGAGTTCACACCGTTTTGGGCCATTATTACTCCTGCTATCATCGTGAACAATAGCACGCAAAGGGTTTTGTTATATTTTATCATTGTATTCTAAAATTCTGTTTAAGCCTTTCAGCACTAAAAATTTATCTGCAAAGATGATATTTTTTAAGTTTGTATCAAAAGAAAATTCATCTCCCCCCGTTAAAAAAACCAAAAGTTCGGGATATTTCTTTTGTAAGTGGGTAATGTAACCGTTTATTTCGAATTCCATTCCTTTAATTACTCCGGAACGAATGGCCGTCTCCGTGTCGTATCCTAATTCCGGAGTACTGCCTTCGGCGTCGATGAGAGGCAGTTTTGCCGTGTAAGAATGAAGCGCTTTGAGGCGCATTAATTTCCCCGGTGCAATATTTCCTCCATAGTAGTTCCCTTGTGCATCCACAAATTCGTAAGTGAGGCAGGTGCCGGCATCGATTACCAGAATGTCTTTCTGAGGTTGGAGCGATTGGGCTCCTACCACAGCGGCTATGCGGTCACTACCTAATGTTTGAGGTGTTTTATATAATATCTTTATAGGAAGAGCTGTTTGATAACTAACTTGTAGCAATTCAAAGCTCAACGTTTTCAACTGTTCTTTTATGGCATCACTTAGGTGGATAACCGTTGATAAGATACCTTTTTCTATGGAATATGTCCGACAGATTGCGGGCAAAGATTCCAATGATTGGTTGGAATCATAAAAGATATCAATCAATTCGTTTCGATGAAAAAGAGCAAGCTTGGCTACAGAATTCCCTATATCAATAATTAAATTCACTGTTCCCTTTAATTAGGCCTGCAAAGTAAAGTAAAATAAGTCATACTTATGATAATTCTCTGTACGTTTTTGCGATTTTTATTTAAGTTTTACGTTCCGGCCCTCTGTCTGCCTTGCTTTTACGTTCCGATTCCCTATCTTAATATGTAAAATGGATTCTGGTATTTTTTTATCCATTCCGCATCCTTGTCTTTATCTAATTGCCTGGAGGCAGGATGGCGTTTGCTTGTGTCTACCGGACTTCCGTCGGCATTCTTGCTATGGTATTCCCACAGCCTGGCTTTGGAAGTGTCCCCTTCCAGGGCGTTCCATCCAAGGGGGTTGACATTGTTCAAGGTGCAGTGAATGAGTACTACTTCTGCTGCCGGATAAATGTCGGTAACGGGAGTACGGGTGAGGATGGCATTCTCGCCGATGCCGTTAAAGGTACAATCGTTGAATACATATCCATGGTTCTTCTCGGTACCTCTTGCCCGCGTCATATACGAAGGGCTTGTTATGGTGCAATTTCTAAAGAAGGCCGGACCTCTTCCCATTACCGTGTCGCCGTCGCCAATGATGGTACATTGTTCAAAATAGGTGGAGCCATTTACTTGTAAGGCGTCTCCTGAACCGTCTATTACCACATTGTACACGCTATTGTTCACTCCCATAATCAATAACGCTTCGGCCTGTCCTTTGCAATCGGTACGTAAGGTAAGGTTCATCAGGGTGATTTCGTACCCGTTGTCGCACATAAAAGAAGCCCGTCTGGATGGGAACGTACCAACGTTCTCGTTCGTCTTTATCAGTTCGGGATGCGGATTGAAGACTTCGCAATTCGGATAGTGGATAACAACCCCTTCTTTGCTTTCTCCTTCAATGGTCACGTATCGTTTGTTGCGGAAATAGACGATTTCTTCATAATCTCCATTCTTTATATAGATGTGCCAGCCTCCGTTTTGTTCTGTCTCTTCCGTTTTCTGTTCCAGACTTTGGGGAGTGAAGTCCGGTATATAGTCCAAAGCTCCCTGTACGGTGTTGAAATCTTCAGTACCGTTGGCGTTTACTACAATCCAGTTCCCTTTCACCGAGGGTTGTTTTTTAGTGGAAAACTTCCATGGATTGTTCTTGGTAAATCCATTAAATCCTTTGGCCGAGAGTACTCCCTCATCCATGGTTACATAGTAACTCTTTCCATATTCCAACAGGTTGTGATGCAAGTAAATGGTGGCGGTTTTATCGTGCACAATGATAGGGTAGAAATGGAATCCGTCGGTAAAATGCCCGATAATCGTCAGTTGATAAGGAGTCTCTTCGGGCAGATTGCAACCGGAAGGCGTGCCGGGTTTGGTGTTGGCATTGGTCTGATTCGTTGCCTGATACTTATAAGGAACGGGAGTATAGATGGCTTGGGGATTTTTCCTTCTCTCGGTAGGTCCTGCCGGAATACTCATATCCAAGCAATCAACCAGCCGGTTGCTTCCTTCCTCATAAACCTTAATGTATCCTTTCTTTCCAATAGTCGGTTGTTCTGTAAAGTGGAGAACAAGGTGAGTGTCAATGTTTACATTCTCAGCGTTTTGTGCCGGAGAAAGAACTTCTTGAGCTTGTGTGGAAACTGTTGCGGCCATTATGAAGGCGGCAAGGTGTGTAATGTAACGATTCATAGTATGTATTAGATAAGAGTTTAACGTATGGCTATCTCTTGAACGATTATGTCGTTGGCTCTATGGTATGGCACGTTCCTGTTTCTACCGTGTCCGTTTTTTATAGTCACATCAAAATCTTGTTTCAAGATAGTTGAGGCAAATTTAACGTATTCTATTTGAAAGTCAAACTTTTTCGGGAATCTTTTTATTCTATTTTTATTCGCATTGCATTCATGAATATTATTTGGTGTCGGTTTGGGCTGATAAATACTTTCCTGTAAAGATGTTCTTACACTTTTTTGTCGACCGGTTAGTTGATATGACTGTTACAGGCATCCGTTTCTAGAGTGCCGAAAAGCCGAAGCGGGAGCTCGTACTTATCTCCCGGCTATCGGCTTTTGGCATAATTTTATTTCACTTTTATGCACGAACTAATGCCCAGTGCGCCTGCAACAGTGGTAGCTACTGCTACGATTACCTTTATGATAATCTTCCATAGGTTTTTCTTTTTTTCTTGCATTCCATTGCGTTTTAATAGGTTAAAAATTTATTTTCTGTTCTCTCCGTGATTCATGTTTACAAAGTCCGGCGAGGTTTATGGTGCAGAGGCGACTTGGTTTTCTTTTGTTCCCTTTCTGCGACATAAGGCGATATAAAGTGACTTTCTGCTTTATTAGGTACCTTGGGTTACATACTGTCGCTTTTTGTCGGATTCCTTTGTTTCCAGCTGTTTTTCCGTTATTCTTTGTTCTATTTTTATTGTTCTTTGTTTAGTTGTTGCTTTTTGTTTTATTCTTGTCGATTTTTGTCGGAATCGTATTTTTTTGTTTGAAACGGTTCTTCTTTGTTTATTCGGTTGGAGGTTGCTGTTTCTTGTTTGATTTTGTTGCAATAGGCTCTATTCTGTATATCTGATTTCATTTTGTTGTATTTTGTTGCGTTCCGATTTAAAAGATATTTTTGTGCTATTTCTTGTTTTATTTTTCTTGTTTTTGTATATCTGAGTATCTCCTTGTTTATTTTTGTTGTGTTTTGTTGTGCTGTTGTCGCTTTTTGTCTGAATTAGATTTTATTGTTTGAAACGGTTCTTCTTTGTTTATTCGGTTAGATATTGCTGTTTCTATCTGATTTTGTTACAATAGGTATTGTTCTGTATATCTGATTTTATTTTGTTGTATTTTGTTGTGCTGCTGTCTCTTTTTGTCGGAATCGTATATTTTTGTTTGAAACGGTTCTCCTTTGTTCATCCTGTTAGATGCTGTTTTTTCTGTTTGATTTTGTTGCAATAGGCTCTATTCTGTATATCTGATTCTATTTTGTTGCATTTTGTTGCGTTCAGATTTTAAAGGTATTTTCGTGCTATTTCTTGTCTTATTTTTCTTATTTTTGTATATCTGAGTACCTCCTTGTTTATTTTTGTTGCGTATTGTTGTGTGCCTGTCGGTTTTTGTCGGAATCGTATATTTTTGTTTGAAACGGTTCTTCTTTGTTTATTCGGTTAGAGGTTGCTATTTCTGTCTGATTTTGTTGCAATAGGCTTTGTTTTGTCTATCCGATTTTATTTTGTTGTATTTTGTTACGTTCTGATTTAAAAGGGATTTCCATACTATTTCTTGTTCTTTTTTTCCTATTTTTGTATATCTCATTTTATTCTGTCACAAACTGTCGCATTTTGTCGCATTTCGTCACAATAAGGGAATCTCTTTCCATTTCGCTTTATTCTGTCGGAATCGTTATAAATCTGTGCTTACATCGAAACAAGGACATGCTTTTATCCATTCTTCCGGTTCTATGATGCCGTCGCCGTTCAGGTCGGGACTAAGGTCGCGATGTCCGCAAACACAGCTGTCGGGGTAGATGTGGCATAATTGATGTACTAGTAAACAGAGACTGCGGCGTTGTTCCGGAGTACGCGTGTCGGCAGGTTTACCGTCGATTGCCGACAGACCGCCTTCGTAGCAGATGCCGATGGAGTTAGCGTTATAGCCTATCGCGTGGGCGCCGGGACGAGCAAGTGAACGGGTGTTGTACACAGTCCCGTCGCGACGGATATAGTAGTGGTAACCTATACCTTGGAAACCTCTGGATAAGTGAGCGGCCTCTAAGTCGGCACAACTGAACGGACGATTTTCCAGTGTGGCGCTGCAATGAATGATGATGTAGTTTATTTTTCTCATAATGTTTTATTTTTTATTGTTTGACAAAACTTCATTTTGTTGAAAATGAACAGGTTTCGGGCATTTCCTTTCTTCTTGTACCGATAGCTTTCGTTCCCATCAGTAACTGTTTCAATAAAGGCTTTCAGGATTCCTTTAGACTTCTATGAAGAGGCCTTTATCTTTTTTGAAACCGCTTTCAGTAGCTTCTTTAAGCTTCCTTTCTTCTTGTACCGAGAGCTTTTGTTCCCATTCGGGAACTGTTTTCGGTAATAGCTTTCAGGATTCCCTTATTTTTCGCTGCTGGAGCTTTTTTCTTTTCGAAAACCCTCTCGACAGATGCTTGGGGGTATCCTGAAAGCCTTAGTCCCCTTTCGGAAACCACTCTCCGTTAGATGTTTACGGTGTGGAGAGGGTTATGCCGTAGGGAAACTGTGGTTTGTAAAAAAGGTGAATAGGGGTTAGATACCTTCGATACCTCCTCCGCCTTCGCCTCCTGATTCGCCTCCGCCTTCGCTTCCCGAACCGGAACCACCGCCGGAGCCGTTGGAGGATTCGCTTACCAGCGTATCAATGTCTACAAACTCAATTTTATCTTCGGCACGGGTGGCCTTTACCTGCGGACGGATGCTGGTGGATGCCCGGAAATTGATACTGAGCGCTTTGATGTTCTTCGGTAGACAATCGTCCCGTTTCTCGCTTCCTTCGGTGCTTGCCGAGAGACTGAATACGCCGAAGTTGGCGATGCTGACCGAGTGTCCGTTGAATAGTTCCTGGCGCATGGCGCTTACAAAGTTGGTAAGTACACTTTGAATGTCTCCGGTGGAGAGCGAACTGGTTTCTTTCATTTTAGCGGCGATGCTGTCCAGTGTTGCCGGGTTGCCCACTACGATGAGTTGGGGATAATATTTGCCTGCCACCTTCTTGTCGATAGGGTTGATACGCAGGACTTTTTTAAATGCTACTGTCATAATTTTACGTTTTTTTTTGAATGAATAATTTAGTTGTTTCGTTTTGTTTTCGTTGGATGGAGGAGGAGGGTGGGCGACGTCTTTCCAACACTCTATCTTTCCTTTCCTTCCGAAGACAAAGCAAATATCGGCAATCTGTTTGGCGCCGGATGACGTACTTTACCTTGCTTTCCCTTCCTTTGCCTTGCCTTGCTTTACTTTCCCTCCGTTTACTTTCTTTTTTATAGATATCTTTCCTTTTTATGCTCCTGTATGTGTCTTGTTTGGAAATAAATATTTACATTTGTAGTGGTTTAAGGTGAGAGATTATGAATATTACGATGCAAAATACATTCGCACAGGGGATTATTGTAGGATTTAGGAAAGATAGGACGAAACAACGGCAACCTCGGAAGGCTCTGCATCGGAGTAGAAGTTCGTGGAGGAGAATGGGTACGGATAAGAGACTGGTTTTATTCTCTTTCTTCTGAGTATTTTTGCTTTCTGAGACAGTTTGAACAGACGGTTTACAGGGGGATACCGGTTTATCGGCTGGGTAGGAGGAGCGGCTCTTCATAAGGGGCGGCTCTTTGTTGTATATGCCTGCTTGTATGGCTGATGCGGGCGGACGCAAAACAGTGAAGCAGGCTGAAGATATTGAAAGTGTGGTGGCGGAATTTCTTCAAGGTAAGGGCGTAGTGAGTGATGAGGTGCTGCGATGCTTGAAACGTATTCAAAATAGTGTAGGGCACGTGATACGACAAACGGAAAAGGAAAAGGGGGAGCGACAACGAAAGCGTGGAAAGGGGAGTAGAAGCTGAAATCTTAATATAGTATAAAAAATAGGCGTGTACACTTTTGGCCTCTACAACGCCCGGTTTTAGGCAAATTATACCCCTAAAAGTGTACAGATTTAACTTTGGTTTGCATTTCCGAAAATCTACTTTTGCCGCCGGCTTGGCAATGGTGCTTAAAGCCTGACTGTAAAAAGATAGAAAAAAGATGGAAAACATTTCTATTTGTTCCATGTGCGTATCGGAGTTTCCGAACGTGCGGAGTAAAATCTCAAAAGAAATCACGCTGGAAGAGTTCTTCCGGAAAGTAAAGGGGGAAAGTTTCAAACGGTATATCGAACAGTACCGTTTGCTTCGGGCCACTCCGGGGAGGGAAGCGGAAGCGCAGCGTATGAAAGATTCGCTGCCTTGTATCGTGCCTTCCGGCGTGTGCCGGGGCGGACATGCGGTAAAGAATCTGGTGAGCCTGAGCGAGACGCTGTGTATAGATTTGGACTATACCAACGGGCGTACGAAGGAAGTGTTCGCTAGGGTGAAAGCGTTGCCTTGGGTGCGTGGCGCAATAGTCAGTCCCTCGGGCGAGGGCGTGAAAGTGTTTGTGGGCATACATCCCGAGGAGGCGAAGCTGGACTATCCCCGTCTTTATGCCGAGGTGGGCGAGGCGGTGAGCCGTTGCGTGGAGCATCCGTACGATGAGAAGTGCCGCATCCTCACACAGCCTTGTTTTTATTCGTGGGACCCGGAGGCTTATTTCCGTCCCGATGCGGAGCTGTTTCCCCGGTTCTTGTCGGACTGTTCGCTTCAAGGGAGTCGGGGAGTCGCTTCTTCCGTCACAGAGGATACCTCTTGGGAGGGAGATTCATTTCGGAAGAGTGAGGAAACTTTCACTCCTTTCGTAGTAGAGGAAACCTCTGTAAAGAGCGGTTTGTATACGGATGGCAGAGTGGGGGAACAGGAGGCTGAGGCTTCTCCGTTTCGAAAAGCGGCAACTCCGGCAAAAACAGCGAACCAACCAAATCAAGCGGAAAATCAATCAAATGAACAAAATCGAACAGTAAACCAATCAGGGGAACGGAATCAAGCAGTAAACCAATCAAATGAACAGAATCAAGCAGTAAACCAACTAAATGAACAGAATCGAACAGTAGACCAACTAAATGAACTGAATCAAACGGTAAACCAATCAAATGAACAAAATCAAACAGTAAACCAACAAGTACAACTGAATCGAACGGTAAACCAATCAGAACAACAGAATCGAACAGCAAACCAATCAGGTGAACTGAATCGAACAATAAACGAACCAAATGAACTGAATCAAACAGTAAACCAATCAAATGAACAGAATCGAACGGTAAACCAGCCAAACCAACTGAATCAAGCAGTAAACCAACAAGTACAACTGAATCGAACGGTAAACCAACTAAATGAACGGAATCAAGCGGTAAATCAATCAAATGAACAAAATCAAACAGAAAACGAACCAAATGAACAGAATCGAACGGTAAACCAACAAGTACAACTGAGTCGAACGGTAAACCAATTAGAACAACAAAATCGAACAGTAAACCAATCAGGTGAACGGAATCGAGCAGTAAACCAACCAAATGAACAAAATCGAACGGTAAACCAGCCAAACCAACTGAATCAAGCAGTAAACCAACAAGTACAACTGAATCGAACAGTAAACCAATCAGGTGAACTGAATCAAGCGGAAAATCAATCAAATGAACAAAATCAAACAGTAAATCAATCAAATCAACTAAATCAAACAGTAAACCAACCAAATGAACAGAATCGAACAACAAACGAACCAAATGAACTGAATCAAGCAGTAAACCAACTAAATGAACTGAATCAAACGATAAACCAATCAGCACAACTGAATAAAACAGTAAACCAGCCAAATGAACAGAATCGAACAACAAACGAACCAAATGAACAGAATCAAAGAGTAAACCAACCAAATCAACTGAATCAAACAGTAAATCAATCAAATGAACAGAATCGAACAGTAAACCAATTAAATGAACTGAATCGAGCAGTAAACCAACCAAATCAGCTGAATCAAACAGTAAATCAATCAGGTGAACCAAATCGAACAGTAAACCAACCAAATGAACAGAATCGAACAACAAACGAACCAAATAAACAGAATCAAACAGTAAACCAACCAAATGAACTGAATCGAACAGTAAACCAATCAAACCAACCAAATCAAGCTGTAAAGCAACTAAAACAACCAAATCAACTAAAACAAGCAGTAAACCAATCAAAGCCAAAAGAACCAACAGTAAGCCAAAAACTTCCCGGAATGGTTCCCCATTTCCTCGACCGCTTCGAGCACCGCAACCCCTTTGTCCGCGGACAGCGTAACGATATTGCCTTGAAGTTGGGACGCGAAGCCGCCTTGCACGGACTCTCGCTTGAGGAACTCGAAGAGCTCACTAAACTCTTCAGTCGTCACTATTCGGGGGCTGATTTTACGGCTCGGGATATACGGGAGCGCATACAGGCTGGGTATCAATTCTTTATGAACGAAAAAAAGACCCTTCCCGAAGACATTAGGTATCAATTCGGTATCAAAACGCCTTATAATCCTTTTTCTGCCGAAGAAGAGGGGGAATCAACGGAGGAAGTACTGGCTTTTAACAACGATTTGCGTGCCGCGGCACCCTATATTCCCGATGAAGTGTACAATACCCTGCCGCCGTTTCTGCAACGCTGCGTGAAACCTGCTACTCATCCCCGCGAGCGGGACATCCTGCTGCTCGGAACGCTCAACAGTTGCAGCGCCCTGTTCCCGTACGTCCGTTTCCTCTACCACAAAGCCATCTGCTCGCCCCATTTCTATCTGGCGGTGGTAGCGCCTGCCGGAGCCGGAAAAGGAGTGCTCTCGTACACCTCCACCCTGCTCGATGCCACGCAAGATTATTACGATGCCAAGCGCGTGAAGATGAAAAAGGAGCAAGAAGAGGCGCAACTTCGTTGGGAACAAGAGGTGCAAACGGCACGGCGAGAGAAACGCCCCGTTGATGTATCGCTACGAGCCGAACAGTCCCCTGTGCCCTATTTTAAGATTCCCGCCACCACCAGCAAGAGCCGCCTCATCGAGAGTTTGGCTTCGGGCGGAGAGGTAGGCTGCTGCATGGTGAGTACCGAAATAGTAACGCTCTCCAGCGCAATCGGTCAAGATTACGGACGCTTCGAGGATATCCTCCTCAAAGCCTCGCACCACGAAGAAGTCTCCTCCTCGTACAAAGCCGACAGCGAACCCCTGGTAGCCCGCAACCCCCATTTGGCGGTCTGCCTTGCCGGCACGCAAGAGCAGTTCTACGGCTTCTTCCACTCCCTTGAAGTGGGACTGTTCAGCCGTTTCGGCATCTACACCCGTCAGCAGGAGTTAAAGTGGGAATCGTGTGCCCCCAAAGAGGGCGAAGAAGACCTGCGAGGCTATTTCCGGACATTGGGCAAAGAACTCTTTACCATGCACGAGGCGCTGTTGCAATCGCCCACGTGGGTTACCTTTACCCCGGCCCAATGGGAGGCGCACACCCTTCGCTATACCGAGCTTGTAGGGCGAAGCGCAACCGACGGACGCGAAGCCACCGGAGGTGTCATCTTCCGTAACGGTCTGCTCGCTATGCGCCTGGCGGCCATCCTTACCGTGTTCCGTAAGTGGGACGATTACCGCTATGCCCGCGAGTACGCCTGTTCCGACGAAGATTTCCATTCTGCCATGACCCTTGCCGGCATTCTGCTCGAACATGGGCTCCTGCTCAGCACCTCGTTGCCCGAGAGTCAGCACAAACCGGTAAAGATGCGCAATCCTCATCGGTTGGAGATGATTTTGAAAATCCTCCCTTCCCGTTTCACCTTTATGGAGTTTATACAAGCCGCTTCGGAGGTGGGGATTACCCGCCCCAGTGCTGCGCGCATCTTGGCTCAGGCGGTATCGTTGGAGGTGCTTAAAAAGGGAAAAAAGGAATATCGGAAAGTGAAGACGCCGGTAAAAAAAGGATTATAAGGCGTTTTGATACCGAAAGTGATACCGAATAGCTTTTTTTATCCCCTTTTCCCAATAGATATCAAATTGAAAAAGAATGAGTTAGAAAGACATTTATAGCGTATGAAAAAAAGAGAAGAAAAAAAACGTAACGATGTGCCCGAAGAGTCCGTCCCCTGCCCGTGGGAGTACCCCCTTCGTCCATCGGGCGGAAACCTGAATCCCTCTGCGGAGCATCCTCTGAGCGGCAGTGTAAAGAGCGGCGCGCAGGAGAAAGCGGTAAGATTCTCAGCGGAAAGTGAAAATCCCCTACTGGAAATCAAATCCTATTATAAGAAAACCCTGGCGCACTTCTATTTCCCCGACATATCGGAGGAGTACGCCCTGAGGAAGTTGCGGGGATGGATTCAGTACAATCCCGCCTTGCACCGGGAGCTTTACGACGGTCCCGAGGGACAGAACGACCAGAGTTTCAGCCGTCGTCAGGTTAAGGTATTGATAAAGTATTTGGGGGAGCCTTGAGAGGGCTCCCCTCCCTCTTTTCCTGTCTGTTGAGCTTCCATAAAAGCTTTCTTTTTTGGCTCTCCTTTAGCTTTGTCTTCTTTTGTTCTTGTTCCCCTTTTCTCCTTGTCCTTCCTTGGCTCTTGTTTCCTTTAGCTTTGTCTTCTTTTGTTCTTGTTCTCCTTTTCTCTTTGTCCTTCCTTGGCTCTTGTTTCCTTTAGCTTATGCCTTCTTTTGTTCTTGTTTCCCTTTTCTCCTTACCCCTTGGCTCTTGTTTCTTTTAGCTTTGCCTTCTTTTGTTTTTGTTCCCCTTTAGTCCTTGTCCTTCTTAGCTCTTGCCTTCCTTTAGCTTTTGTCTTTTTCTGTTCTTGTTCCTATTTTCTCCTTGCCCCTTAGTTCTTGTCCTCCCCCTTAACCTTTGTCCTACCTTATCCCCTCCCTGTAAACGCCTCTTTTCCGTCGGTGTACGAGGTGGAGAAGAGTGGAATAGCTTTAACAGAATATAGACAAAATAGAACTCTTTCTCAAACAATCTATGTAAAGCGATTTCTCTCGTGAGATAGAATCCTTCCGAATCAGAAAAAATAACTAATAATGCTATCTGTAGTAACTAATAATGTTATGAAAATAACTAGTAATGCTATGAAGAACAACTAATAATGTTGTTTGAAGGGCTGAGTTTCGGATAATAGAAATGCGGAAAAATAGTTTGTTCCTCATAGAAAAAAAAGAGTATATAAATTTTATAATGTGAACAAATATACCTACCTTTGAAAAGATGTTTACGGTGGAAGTTTTTAGAATCAAGATATTGCTTTTCTTTATTAATAATTGAAAAACAGGTAGTACTATGAGAATACTTCTAACCCTTATTACTTGTCTGTTGGCTAGCCTCAGTCTAGCGCAGACTCAGCAAGATACCATTTCTTTAACCCTAGAAATGGTAAATCCCAATGGAGTGATAGATGAAGACACCTATTTTAAAGCTACACTGAAAAATGAGACTTCGGATTTTCGTTTTATTTTGACTGGAAGCTATCTTTTTAATGAATACTTTGACTGGATGGGAAAGATATCCGTTGAAATAGAATGTAAAGATGGTACGATAAAGAGGAGCTATCAAAAGCCTATGTTCTGTTTTGAGGATAAAAAAATTTTATCTCTAGAACCGGGAGAAATTATAGAAGGCTCTCTCACGATTCAAGACAGGTCTGAATTTAGAAATGGAATGATTGATTTGAGTGCCACCCGTTCTGAATTACAAAGCTATAAAAGAATCCGAATAAAGTTGTTATCATCCCTTTCGGGATATAAATTTCTAAATAAGGAACTCTTTTATAGACATTATAATGATCTATATTCCAGCTGGATAGATGTAAGCAACTGCGATTTCTCTCGGATAGCGAAGCCCGATTAAGAGTATTTAAACACGTCTGTAGGCTGGCACAGACGCTAGCCTACTCCAACTCATACTTCCAGAGCCTTGCTTCCTCCTGCGCCGACGCACGTCCCATGGCATACAAGTACTTCTCGTCCTTGTCGATGGAAATGGAATAGAGGTATTGGTCGGCTTGGTAACGGCAGAGCAAATTCCCGTCGAAATCCAGCTTGAAGATTTCTACCGGAGGGAGATGCCCCTCTTCGGAATGGTCGCTCCCAACGTACACTAAATAGAGGTGTTGACCGGTGAGGTAATAGTCGATGTATGAGCTGTATTCGTGCTCCCCGGCAAAGGAGATGAAAGCTATCGGAGCATTCGATTCCTTGCGGGCATATTGCGGACGGAAGTGGTCGGGACCCTCTATACGGCGGATTTCACGCAACGAATCGTTGTAGATGCGTATCAGGTCGCGATGTATGTCGAGTGCCCAGATATCCTTTGTGGAGGGGTGCTGAAAGAGCAGGGCACCATTGGCCGGCCCCACAAAGTAGGTGAAGTCGTTTATCCCCTTGCCACTGTTCTCATTCTTTTTGTAGAAACTGATAGGGGAGTCGATGCCGTTGTTGAACTCTTTGCTGTCGAGATACCACATGTGGTAACCGATGTAACGCTCCTCGTCGTACGGACAGAGCCCTACGGTGTGGAGTACCTCCGAGGAATACTGGAATTTCGACTGTATTTGCAGACTGCGATGTTTACATATCGAGTCGATGTTGACCGTGTACCACGTGTTGGTACGCATATCCTGCAAATAGAATTGCGGGGTGGTGTTGGAATGTGCGTCCATGCTGCAGCTAAGCATTTCGTCCGGTCCGTTGCCTTTCCGGATAAGTTGTGCCAGAGGCTGCAAGGTATGCAGGGAATAGAGTTCCAGCAGATACTCGCAATCGGGTTGGTTGGAGGCTACCAGAATGGAGTCGTGCATTATCCGGAAGGAAGCCGGATGGAGCAGGTTGTCGATAACGATTTCCTCGGCGTGTTTCAGCTCTTTGCTTTCCTTAAAGTCTTCCCGCACGAAGGAACGGTCTGTTTCCTCCGTCTTCGGGGCGGTGCAACCATATAACGCACCTGCTAGGAGACAGGTGGTGAGGAGGTGTAACCGTGTGTTTTGTTTTATCATTCTTCTCTTTTTTGTAATGAGGATAATCAGGGCTGACGCATTATAGTTTTTACCATTTATTACACCATTCATTTGTTATTTT
>ERZ791753.320-NODE-320-length-49801-cov-27.455112_pt1 | contig 49801 bp, 40 predicted proteins | sample MGYA00509951_ERZ791753 | MGnify/ENA primary metagenome ERZ791753 (study PRJEB30046, sample SAMN00792026) | human gut metagenome | study: EMG produced TPA metagenomics assembly of the A metagenome-wide association study of gut microbiota in type 2... | reverse complement strand
AAACGCCGAAAGTACTTGGGGGGAGGCCCCCTGGGAGGATAGGAAGCCGCTGATTTTTGTAGGGGTATAGCTCAACTGGTAGAGTAGTGGTCTCCAAAACCATTGGTTGAGGGTTCGATTCCTTCTGCCCCTGCCAGAAAAAACGGAATGAAGGTCCGCCTTCATTCCCACATGACTCGGTAGCTCAGCTGGATAGAGTGACTGACTACGAATCAGTAGGTCTAGGGTTCGAATCCCTACCGGGTCACCACATCAAAGGACTGTCACATTTTGTGGCAGTCCTTTTTTCTTTAGCTAACCCCTAACAACTAGCCACTAGCCACTTAAAAGGGCTTGTCGTCGTGCGACAAGCCCTTTTACCCACTTTAGGCCCGGCCCTATCCATGCTATAATAGAGACATCGCAAATTGTGAAAAGGAAGTGTAAGCTATGACAGTACAGCTCGAAGAATTATTGAAAGCCTTTGAACTGAATAATCCCTATCTCAAGTTCTATTTAAATAAAAATGACGGCCATATGGCCTTGGTCACGGAAATCCCCGGTGACGACAAGGCGGAAAATGAAGTCACAGCCAATCCCGATGCGTATATCAAGCTGCCGACCCAGGCCGACCTGGATCTGCCGGAAATGATCAAGGGCTTCGTCCCCATGATGAAAGACCCGAAGCAGCGGGCGGCTTTTCAGCAGTCCATCGAAGCGGGCAAGACCGTTTCCCAGCTGGAACGGGAATTGAAGGACATGGGCCTGGTCCAGTTCTGGTATACCTTCCAGCGCATGGAATTCCGCAAGATCGCCAAGAAGTGGTGTGAAGATAACCACATTGATTATGAAGAATAGGGGAGCCCGGAGATGACGAAGATTTCAGATATCGGTGAATTCGGATTCATCGATGCTATTAAAGAGCATACCCTCTTCCATCCGGAAAACGTCGCCGTCGGCATCGGAGATGACGGTGCCGTCTACACGACGACGCCGGGCTGGCAGCAGGTGGCTGTCATCGACACGATGGTCCAGAACAGTCATTTCATCATCGGTCAGACGGCGACCTGGCATGACGTCGGCTTCAAGGCCGTAGCTTCGAACCTCAGCGACATCGCCGCCATGGGGGCCGTGCCGACCCATATCGTCCTGTCGACAGCCCTGGCGCCGCAGATGGACGTCGATGACGTCATTGACATGTACCGCGGCATCAAGGATATTTGCCGCACGTATGAAGTCAATATCCTCGGCGGCGATACGGTCATGTCTAAAGAAGGAGTCGTCATCACTGTCGCTGCCTTTGGCGAAATCGAAGCCGGGAAGGCCCTGCTGCGCAGCGGTGCCCAGGCCGGCGATGTCATCGCCGTATCCCATACGATCGGCGATTCGGCAGGCGGCCTCAACGTCCTCCTGGCCGGACAGGACGGCTATGAACATTTGAAGAAAGCCCACCAGTACCCGGAACCACAGATTTCCCTGGGCCGCTTACTGGTACAGCATCATTGCCACAGCCTGAACGACATCAGCGACGGCCTGGCCAGTGAATCCAATGAAATTGCCAAGGCCAGCGGCGTCGAACTGGTCATCGACCGGGACCAGGTGCCGACGAGTCGTGAGCTGAAAGCCTGGGCTGCGGCATCGGGCAAGGATATTTGGAAATTCGTCTTTAACGGCGGCGAAGACTATGAACTGGTCTTTACCATGGCGCCGGACGATTTCCAGGCTTTGCAGGCCGTCTATTCGGCTGTGACGCCTATCGGGACGGTCCGCCAGGGGCCGGGCCGGGTCCTGCTCCGCCACGATGGGGGCGAACAGGTCCTGCCGCCGACGGGCTGGACCCATTTTTAGGAGGAGGATATCATGAGCTTTGATGTAGCAACTCATTCAGAAGCGGACACCATCGCTTTGGGCAAAGCCCTGGGGCCGGTCCTCAGCGACGGCGATGTCCTGGCCCTGCGCGGCGACCTCGGTGCCGGCAAGACCCATTTCGTCCAGGGCATCGCCCAGGGCATGGGCATTGACGACGTCGTCGTCAGTCCGACCTTTACCATCCTGAATTATTATGAAAATACCATTCCTCTCCAGCATTTCGACTTTTATCGCTTGGAAGAGGAATATGAATTAGACGATCTGGGATTCGACGACTATCTCGAAAGCGGCGTGACCGTCATCGAATGGTCGGAAAAATTCCCGGACCGCCTGCCTGACGATGCGGCTGTCGTCACCATCGAAAAGACGAGTCCCACGGATCGCCTGTTCCATTTTGACTTCCACGGCAGCCGTTGGCAAGCTGTAGAAAATGAGGTAAAAAAATATGCTCTTAGCCATTGAAACATCGAGCCTCGTATCGAGTGTCGCCTTGCTCCATGACGACACGCTGCGGGCTGAACTCACCATCCAGGCACGGCTGACCCATTCGGAACAGCTCATGCCCCATATTGCCGACATGCTCGACAAGGCGTCGGTCAAGAAAAGCCAGATCGACGGCGTCGCCGTTGCCGTCGGCCCCGGTTCCTTTACGGGCCTGCGCATCGGCCTGGCCACGGCCAAAGGCCTGTCCTTTGCCTGGAACGTGCCTATCATCGGCGTCACGACGCCGGTCAGCCTGGCCTGGAACTTCGTCGGCGTCTCTGACCGCATCTGCACCCTCATCGACGCCCAGAAAGGCAATGTCTATGCCGGTGTCTATCGCTGGGACCGGACGGCGCTGACGACGGAAAAAGAAATCTACATCGCGCCGCGGACGGAAGTCCTGGATACCCTGGAAAGGGAAGGCCAGCCCGTCGTCTTCTGCGGTGACGGCTCCCTCAAAGGGCGCCGGGATATCGAAGGCCGGAGCCCCTTGTTCCGCATGGCGCCGCCGACGATGGTCATTCCCCGTGCCGGCAGCGTCGCCCTGGCAGCCAATGTCCGTTTTGTCGCCGGTGACTACGACGACTGCATGACCCTGACGCCGTCGTACCTGCGCCGCAGCGAAGCCGAAGTGCTCTGGGAAAAACGCCACGGCGGTGCCCCATGTCAGTAACGGTCCGTCAGGCCTGCCGGGAGGACCTGCCGGATATCATCGCCATCGAAGAGGCGTCCTTTTCCGTGCCCTGGTCCCATCAGTCCCTGGCAGCGGAACTGGACAATCCCGTAGTCCGCTATTATGTCCTGGAAAAGGAAGACGGGAGCGTCGCCGGTTATGCCGACGTCTGGCTCATCGCTGATGAAGGCCAGCTGGCCAACATCGCCATCCATCCGTCAGCACGGGGCCTGGGCTATGGCGAGATACTCCTGCGAACGGCCATGGAAGCCCTCTTCCGGGAAGGCTGCACGAGTTTCTTCCTGGAAGTCCGCCAATCCAACGCGCCGGCCCAGGGACTGTACCGCAAGCTGGGCTATGAAGCCCTTGCTGTCCGCAAGGACTATTATTCCCAGCCTGTGGAAGATGCGTGCATCATGCATTGTCAAAAAGAGAAGTATCAATGGCTCGGCCATTCACTATAGAAAAAAGGATGAAATCTATGTATACCTTAGCTTTAGAAACGAGTTGTGACGAAACGTCGGCTGCTGTCCTCAAAGATGGCCGCCACATCTGCTCCAACATCATATCGACACAGGTGCCGATCCACCGGAAATTCGGCGGCGTCGTACCGGAAATCGCGTCGCGCCAGCACATCGAATACGTCATGCCCATCATCAAGGAAGCCCTTGATACGGCTGGCGTCACCTTGGCAGATATCGACCATATCGGCGTCACTTACGGGCCCGGCCTGGTCGGGGCCCTGCTGGTCGGCGTCGCAGCGGCCAAGGCTATCAGCTTTGCTGCCGATAAGCCCCTGGTCGGCGTCAACCACATGGAAGGCCATATCTTTGCTAATTTCCTCAGCCATCCCGATTTAGAACCGCCGTTCCTGGCCCTCGTCGTGTCCGGCGGCCATACCCAGCTGGTCCAGATCAATGGCTATAATTCGTTCAGACTCATGGGCCAGACCCGTGACGATGCCGCCGGCGAAGCTTTCGACAAGATCGCCCGCGTCATGGGCTATCCCTATCCGGGCGGTCCGCAGATCGACAAACTGGCCAAAGAAGGCGATCCCGACGCCATCGCCTTTCCCAAGGCTCTCCATGAAAAGCACAATTTCGAGTTCAGCTTCAGCGGCCTCAAATCGGCAGTCCTCAACTACCTGCACACACAGGAACAGCGGGGCCAGTCCTATAATGCCGCCGACGTGGCGGCCAGCTTCCAGAAGACCGTCGTCGAAACGCTCGTCGAAAAGACCATGGATGCCGCGGCCTACTGCGGAGCCAGGAAAATCGCCGTCGCCGGCGGCGTCTCGGCCAACAGCGGTCTGGCTGCGGCCATGAGTGCGGCCTGTGCCGACAAGGGCTATGCCTTCTACCGGCCCGAACCGATACTCTGTACCGACAACGGCGCCATGATCGGCTGCCGGGCATATTATATGGCCCTGGACGGCCGCTTTGCCGACTTGACCCTCAACGCCAAGCCGGCCCTGCCGATTACATCGGACTAATCCTGAGAAGAGATGGGGGAATCTTCTATGGCTACACTCGAAGCGGTCTGCCGGACAAGGAGCACCTTGTCGCCCGTGCAGATCCATATTTTACAGAACAGTGAAGAACTCTTGCAGTTCGCCAGCGACTTGTCGCACCGGGAACTCTTCGTCTATGTGCCCGGGCGGGAAGCGGGGACGCTGGTCCTGGCCGCGCACCGGACGCCGCTCCTGCAGAAGGGGAGGCAGACGGAAACGACTGATCCTGGCGCTGCCTTTTCCCGTTATGAAGAACCGCTTAATTATCAGGTCTTTCAGGCGGGAACGGCCATGCGCGGTGAGAAAGAAATCGAATACGGCCGCATGGCGCCCATCGTGGCTTATCCCTTCGTCGATAACGGCGGCGGGACGATTGCCGTCATTTCCTTTGTCGGCACAGTCGAAGACAATCGGGAGATTTTAACGGAAACAGCCTTCTTGTCCTTGCAGGTGCCCATGGATTTCCATTCCATGTACCGGCCCCTGTCCATCCAGGATGGCGTCGTCCTGGTCAACTGCAACGGCGTCGTCATCTATGCCGACGATATGGCCGACAGCATCCTGCACATGTGCGGCCAGCGCGGGGCCATTACGGGGACCAATATCTATAATACCCGCCTCGACCTGACCGGTGCCAAGAAAGCCCTGTCCCAGGCCGAGGGATTGGCTGATGACGTGACCTTAGGCGATGCCGTCGTTTCCCGCCGGGTCATCCCTATCCTGCAGCGCGGCAAAGTGCGCCGGGTCATTTCCATCCTGACTGAGCGGACGGAACTGCATCGCAAGGAAGAAGAGCTCATGGTCAAGACGTCGGTCATCAAGGAAATCCACCACCGCGTCAAGAACAACCTGCAAACCATTGCCAGCCTCCTGCGCATGCAGATGCGGCGCACGACGAGCGACGAAGCGCGGGATGTCCTCAACGAGAGCCTGAACCGGATCCTCAGCATTTCCCTGGTCCACGAGACGTTGTCCCATCACGATGAAGAGAACATCGACATTTCCGACGTCGCCCAGAAACTGCTGGGTCTCCTGGCGCACAGCCTGGTCAGCAAGGATTGCCACGTGGAGACGAAGTTTTCCGGCGACACCCTGCCCATGCCGTCTGATGCGGCGACATCCCTGGCCCTGGTCCTGAACGAACTCATCACCAATGCCATCATCCACGGCTTTGAAGGCCGCCGGGAAGGCCTCCTGGCCGTCACCATCCGCCGCGACGGGCCGGACGGGGTCATCATCGTCTGTGATGACGGCGTCGGCATGTCCCACGCACCCGTCGATACGGGGCGCAAACATCTGGGCATGGCCATCGTGCGCACGCTCATTGAAAAAGATCTGCAGGGGACGATTGATTTCGATGACGGCGTGCCTGAAGGGACCGTCGTCACCATCCGTTTTCCGTTACCAGAGAGGGGAGAATAACCAATGGGATATCGCGTTGTAATAGGGGATGACGAATCGATCATCCGTATGGATTTATGTGAAATGCTGGAAGATGCCGGCCACACCGTCGTCGGAGAAGCCACTGATGGCGTCGAGGCCCTCGATTTAGTGCGCAAAGAAAAGCCGGACATCGTCCTCCTGGACATCAAGATGCCCCGCCTGGACGGCATCCACGCGGCCCGCATGATCGGCCACGAAGGGCTGGCACCGGTCCTGCTGCTCACGGCGTACAGCCAGCAGGATATCGTCGACAAGGCCAAGGACTCCGGCGTCCTGGGCTATCTGGTCAAACCGGTCAGTCCGGTCAATCTCTTCCCGGCCATCGAAATCGCCATTTCCCAGTTCCGCCACCAGCGCGAAGTGGCACAGCAGCTCGATGACATGAACGAACGCATCGAGACGCGCAAAGCCGTCGACCGGGCCAAGGGCTGCCTCATGGACCTCTATCATATACCGGAACACGAAGCCTACCGGCGGCTGCAGCAGTACAGCATGAAGAACCGGAAATCTTTGAAAGCCGTGGCCGAAGCGGTCATTGCCAGTGCGGAAAAGATAAAAAGTCAAAAAAAATAAAACGTTTGATGAAAAAGTCAGGGTGAAAGCCTTGACTTTTTTACCTTTAATGGCTAATATATATATTGTAAGTTAGCACTCGGAAGTATGGAGTGCTAATAAAGAGTAGCAACTTACTTTTAAGGAGGAATATAAAATGTTAAAACCGTTAGGAGATCGCGTAGTTATCCGTGTATTGGAACAGGAAGAAAAAACTGCAAGCGGTATTTTTTTACCGGACACTGCTAAAGAAAAACCGAGCCAGGGTGAAGTCGTAGCCGTAGGTCCGGGCAAACTGCAGGACGACGGTAAACGCGTTGCTTTGGATGTCAAAGTAGGCGACAAGATTATTTTCTCCAAATATGCCGGCACAGAAGTCAAGTTCGAAGGCACTAAATATTTGATCGTCAGCGAACGCGACATCTTGGCTATCATCTAATAAATCATTTCGAATCAAACTAAAAAATACTTAACTTTCACATAGGAGTGTGTTCAACATGGCTAAACAGATTTTGTTCAACGAAGATGCACGCCGCGCTCTCGGCAAAGGCGTAGACGCTTTGGCAAATGCCGTAAAAGTTACCTTAGGGCCTAAAGGTCGCAACGTCGTTCTCGACAAAAAATTCGGCGCTCCGACCATCACCAACGATGGTGTCACCATTGCCCGCGATATCGAATTGGAAGACCCCTTTGAAAACATGGGCGCTCAGCTCGTCAAAGAAGTCGCAACCAAGACCAACGACGTCGCTGGTGACGGCACGACGACGGCTACTATCCTGGCCCAGGCCATGATTCAGGAAGGCATGCGCAACGTCGCAGCCGGCGCTAACCCGATGATCCTCAAACGCGGTATCGAAAAAGCCGTCGCTAAACTCGTCGAAGAAATCAAGAAACGTTCCATCGCCGTATCCGACAAGGCTTCCATCGCTCAGGTCGCTTCCATTTCGGCAGGTGACGAAGAAGTCGGCGGCCTCATCGCTGACGCTATGGAAAAAGTCGGCAAAGATGGTGTCATCACTGTCGAAGAATCGAAGACCATGGGCACACAGCTCTCCGTCGTCGAAGGCATGCAGTTCGACCGCGGCTACATTTCCCCGTACATGGTAACGGACCCGGATAAAATGGAAGCCGTCATGAGCGAACCGTACATCCTCATTACGGACCGCAAGATCGCTTCTATCCAGGAAATGCTCCCGGTTCTGGAAAAAGTCGTCCAGGCTGGTAAAGAACTCCTCATCATCGCTGAAGATGTCGAAGGCGAAGCACTGGCTACCTTGGTCGTCAACAAACTCCGTGGCACCTTCAAAGCCGTCGCTGTCAAAGCTCCGGGCTTCGGCGACCGCCGCAAAGCAATGCTCCAGGATATCGCAACCCTCACGGGCGCTACGGTCATCACGGAAGATGTCGGCCGTAAACTCGACAGCGTTACCATGGAAGACCTCGGCACTGCCCGTCAGGTCCGCGTAACCAAAGATGAAACGACTATCGTCGAAGGCCACGGCGATCCCCAGGCCATCAAAGACCGTGTCGCTCAGATCAAAGCTCAGATTGCGGAAACGACGTCTGATTTCGATAAAGAAAAATTGCAGGAACGTTTGGCTAAGATGTCCGGCGGCGTAGCTGTCATCGAAGTCGGCGCTGCTACGGAAGTCGAATTGAAAGATAAGAAATATCGCCTCGAAGATGCCCTCAACGCTACGCGTGCAGCTGTTGAAGAAGGTATCGTAGCTGGTGGCGGCACGACCCTCATCGACATCCTCCCGGCTCTCGACGAATTCGACGAAGACGGCGACGTACAGACCGGTATCAACCTGGTTAAACGCGCTATTGAAGCTCCGCTCCGCCAGATCGCTGAAAACGCTGGCCTCGAAGGCTCGGTCATCGTCGCTAAAGTCAAAGCTTCCGAAGACGGCGTAGGCTTCAACGCCCTCAAAGAAGAATACGTCGACATGGTCAAAGCTGGTATCGTCGACCCGGCTAAAGTAACCCGTACAGCTCTCCAGAACGCAGCTTCCATCGCAGCCCTCGTCCTCACGACGGAAACCCTGGTCGCTGACAAACCGGAACCGGCTCCGGCAGCTCCGGCAGCCCCGGCTGGCATGGGCGGCGGTATGCCCGGCATGATGTAAGATTAGGTTGTAGTGTGTAGTTTGCAGAGACGGCCTTTAAATTTAAAGCCATCTGCTAACCACTAACAACTAGCCACTAACAACTTAAAAAGGCTTGTCGTATAACGACAAGCCTTTTTTGTGCCTCTTGACTTTTTCCCGGGGACAGCGTACGATGGAATCGTTCTAAATCTATGCAAAGGAAGAATGAATCATGTTTCGCGCTATTCCTCTGAAATATGTATTGCCCCTCCTGGGCCTGACTGTGTCGGCGTTCATCTTCAATACGTCGGAATTCATGCCTATCGGCCTGCTCATGGACATTTCTCAGTCCTTCGCGATGACCGAGTCCCAGACGGGCATTATGATCACTGTCTACGCCTGGGTCGTGGCCCTGCTGTCTCTGCCGCTCATGCTCCTCGTCTGCCAGATGGAGATGCGGCGTCTCTTGCTGGGGACGATGGGGCTTTTTGTCCTGGGACAGCTGGCATCGGGGCTGGCCCTGAATTTTCCCATGCTCATGGCAGCCCGCATCGGCGTCGCCTGCGCCCATTCTATTTTCTGGTCCATTGCGGCCCCGATGGCGACGCGCCTGGTCACGCGGACTCATCGGCCCCTGGCCTTGAGCATGATCGTCACTGGCTCGGCTGTCGCCATGATCTTCGGCCTGCCCCTGGGACGGGTCATCGGCCTCTATGCCGGCTGGCGCATGACTTTTCTGGTCATTACGGTAACGGCCCTGGCCGTGCTCATCTATTTGGCCTTTGTCTTTCCCAAGCTGGCCAGCGACGCCTCTTTTTCCCGCGACGACTTGCCCAAGCTGCTCAAGAATCCCGTCGTCATCAGCGTCTATGTCCTGTCCGTCCTGTTTGCGACGGCCTATTTCACAGCGTACAGCTATATCGAGCCCTTTCTCAAGACCGTTGCGGCCTTTAGCGACCAAGGCATCACGTCGACGCTCATGCTCCTCGGCGTCAGCGGCCTCCTGGGGAGTTTCGTCTTTTCCCGGTTTTACAATCATTTCCGCTATGGCGTCATCCGGGCCGGTCTGTTGGGCCTGGTCATCCCGTTCCTCCTGTGGCAGGCCGCTGCGGGCAGGGCAGGGACGATGGTCGCCGCCTGCCTGGTCGTCGGCTGTGCGTCGACGCTGTTCAACGTCACCTTCCAGGCCGAACTCATCCGCCACGTCCCGATGGGGGCAGCCCCGGTGGCCATGTCCATCTTTTCGGGAATCTTCAACGTCGGTATCGGCGGCGGGACCTGGATCGGCGGGCAGGTCACGGCCCATGGCCTGCTGCCGTATATCGGCTATGCCGGCGCAGCCATCGGCTTAGTCGCTGCCGTATATTGCTTTACGGCCTATTTCCATTTCCTGGGCAGGGCCGGAGAAAGTCATCAAAAAAATTCGTAAAAAAGACTTGCATTTTTCTATCTCTTCAAGTATAATATTAATTGTTCCGATTCGGAACGAGCTTGAAGTGATATTCCTCAATAGCTCAGTTGGTAGAGCAATCGGCTGTTAACCGATTTGTCGTAGGTTCGAGTCCTACTTGAGGAGCCATGGCCCCTTGGTCAAGCGGTCTAAGACATCGCCCTTTCACGGCGAGAACATGGGTTCAAATCCCGTAGGGGTCACCATACGAAAAGGTCCTGTCGCATATGCGACAGGACCTTTTGTTGTTCGTTGTTCGTGGCTAGTGATTAGCAAAGTGCTTACGAGTTACTAACTGCTAACTGCTAACTGCTAACTGCTTACGGTTGACTGCTGACTGCTTACGGTTGACTGCTGATTACGAGTCACGAAGAAACTGCCATAAAGGAAGCTTCTTCCTTTCGCATCGTTCGATGCCAACTTATGCAAAATAAGCAATGATGATTTCTGGTTCAGTAAACATGAGTCTCTTTATAATGGACAAATACGCAAATACTCTATTGACAATGGACAGATAAAGGCGTATAGTAAAGGCATAAGCAAACCGTATTTATTCTAACTAACGAAGGAGGGACGCTGCTATTTAGCAGCACATACCATGAGTGAAGAAAAAGTAACCTTACAAATGATCAAAGATGCCCAGGAACGCTTGAAGGGCGTCGCCCAGAAGACAGGCTTGTCGTACAGCAATTCCGTCAGCGATCTGGCTGGCTGCGAAGTCTATTTGAAGCTGGAAAACCTCCAGCGGACAGGCTCCTTTAAACTGCGCGGTGCCTATAACAAAGTCGCATCCCTGACGCCGGAAGAACGGGAAAAAGGCGTCATCGCCGCTTCGGCCGGCAACCATGCCCAGGGCGTCGCCCTGGCAGCCAGCGAATACGGCTGCCAGTCCGTCATCTGCATGCCGAAACACGCTCCCTTGAGCAAGATTACGGCAACCCGCGGCTACGGTGCCAACGTCGTCCTCTACGGGGACTTCTTCGACGAAGCCGCTGCCAAAGCCGTTGAATTGACGACGGAACACGGCTACACCTTCGTCCATCCCTTCAACGACCCGGAAGTCATCGCCGGCCAGGGGACGATTGCCCTGGAAATCATCGAACAGCTGCCTGAAGTCGACGCCATCGTCGCACCGATTGGCGGCGGCGGCCTCATTTCCGGCCTGGCCGTAGCAGCCAAGAGCGTCAACCCGAAGATTAAAGTCATCGGCGTCCAGACGGAAAACATGCCGTCCATGAAGGAATCCGTCGAAAAGGGGCAGGTCATCACCTACAACGGCAAGGCTACCCTGGCCGATGGCATCGCCGTCAAGACACCGGGCGACCTGACCTTTGATATCTGCAAGAAATACGTCGATGAAATCGTTACTGTCGATGAATCGGAAATCGCCAGCGCCATCCTGCTTCTCCTCGAACGGGGCAAGACCGTTGCCGAAGGGGCCGGTGCCGTACCGGTAGCAGCCCTCATGAGCGGCAAGATTTCCGGCATCCGCAACAAGAAAGTCGCAGCCCTCGTCAGCGGCGGCAACATCGACGTCAATAATATGACCCGCGTCATCAACCAGGGCCTGATCAAGTCCCAGCGCAAGATCTTCTTCCAGACCGTCATCCCCGACGTACCGGGCGAACTGGTCAAGCTCCTGACCCTTATTGCCGGCACCAATGCCAACGTCCTTTCCATCACCCATGAACGCAGCCAGCACGGCATCGACATGGGCATGACCGCTGTTTCACTGGAACTGGAAACGGCTAACGAAAAACACGTTGAAAAATTGATGACCATGCTCAAAGACCATCATTATTTTGTTACCTTGAAGTAGTGGAGGCCTGATCATGGAACAGCAGAAAATGGAACGCGGCCTGAAGCCGCGTCACGTAGAGATGATCGCTCTTGGGGGGACGATTGGTGTCGGCTTGTTCATGGGGTCGGCCAACACCATTCAGATGGCGGGACCGTCGGTATTGCTCTGTTATGCCGTAACGGGCGTCGTCATGTTTTTCATCATGCGCATCATGGGGGAAATGCTTTATCAGGAACCGGTTACGGGCTCCTTTGCCACGTATGGGCATAAGTACATCAGTCCTTTCGTCGGCTACCTCACTGCCTGCTCCTATTGGTTCTTGTGGGTCGTCGTCGGCCTGTCGGAAATCACAGCCGTCGGCATCTATGTCCACTACTGGTTCCCATTGCTGCCGCAATGGATATCGGCCCTGGCCGGCATGGCCATCGTCGCTGCGGCGAATATGGCGGCCGTTAAATATTACGGCGAATTTGAATTCTGGTTCGCCCTGATCAAAGTCGTCACCATCATCGTCATGCTCATCGTCGGTGCGGCGGTCATCCTCTTTGGCTTCGGCAACGGCGGCGTCCCCGTCGGCATCAGCAACCTCTGGGTTAACGGCGGCTTCATGCCTAACGGCTGGGGCGGTATGCTGGCGGCCATGTGCGTCGTCGCCGCGTCCTTCCAGGGCGTCGAACTCATCGGCATCACGGCCGGCGAAGCCCAGGACCCGAAACATACTTTGAAGAAGGCCGTCAACAATATCGTTTGGCGTATCCTCATCTTCTACATCGGCTCGATTTTCGTCATCCTCTGTATCTATCCCTGGAATGAAGTCAGCTATATCGGCAGTCCCTTCGTCATGACCTTTGCCAAAGTCGGCATCTCGGCAGCGGCAGGCATCATCAACTTCGTCGTCCTCACGGCGGCCCTGTCCGGCTGCAACAGCGGCATGTACAGCTCAGGCCGTATGCTCTATACGCTGGCCCAGAACGGCCAGGCGCCGAAGATTTTCGCCAAATTGTCACCGACCGGCGTGCCGCGCAACAGTATTGCCGTCACCATCGTTGTCCTGGCTATCGGCGTCATCCTCAACTATCTCATTCCGGACTCCAAATTGTTCCTCTATTTATACAGTGCCTCCGTTTTTCCGGGCATGGTCGCCTGGTTCGTCCTGGCCTATGCCCAGAAAAATTTCCGCAAGGCCTGGGGACCGGAAGTCATGGCGAAACATCCTTTCAAATCGCCGCTCTATCCTTATTCCAATTACTTCTGCATCATTTTCCTGATTCTCGTCACCATCGGCATGATCTACAATCCTGATACGCGCATGTCCATCTTCTCGTCGTGGGTCTACATCGCCGCCGTCATCATCGCCTGGTTCGCCTGTGGTCTGAACAAGAAACAGTACGATAAAGAAGGGCACCTCATCGAAGGGGCTGGAGGAGATGCGGCGACGGTCGCCAAAACTGAATCGGAATCGTGATTATCTGTCGCAGGTCTATGGCTTTCCCTGGGCCTGCGATGTATAATACAGTTAGATTAAAATTAAGGAGATGCATCTATCATGGCAGTTAATGTTATCAGCACGACTAAAGCTCCGGGCGCAGTAGGCCCGTATTCCCAGGCTATCAAAGCCGGTGATTTCCTCTTCGCATCCGGTCAGATTGCCATCAACCCGGAAAAAGGCAAGATCGTTTCCGGCGGTGTCGTCGAACAGGCTGAACAGTGCATGAAGAACGTCGGCGCTATCCTCGAAGAAGCTGGCCTCTCTTACGATGATGTCGTCAAGACGACGGTTTACCTGACGGACATCAACTTCTTCGGCGCCGTCAACGAAGTCTATGGCAAATACTTCCAGAAGAACCTGCCGGCCCGTTCGTGCGTCGAAATCAGCCGCCTCCCGAAAGACGTCTTCGTAGAAGTCGAAGTCATCGCCTATTGCGGGAAATAAGCTGGATTTAGTGGCTCGTGATTCGTGGCTCGTTGTTCGTAAGGCGGCCAGCTGTATCTTAAATTTAAAACCATCCGCTAACCACTAACAACTAAAAGGGACTGTCGCATGAAGGCTTCTGCTATCATGCAAAATCCTTTAGACTTAAAAGTTTTTCGTTCGTAGTTCATCGTTCATCGTGATAGGTTGATATTTTTCATCCCGTACGACAAACGATGAACGACCTACGACCAACGTAAAAAAGCGCTGTCTTCATGCGACAGCGCTTTTTTTATCTCCCAAGCAGGAAATCGGGGGTCTCATGTCTAATACTTATAATATAAGGAAAAGGAGTGATAACTATGTCTAAACGTACGGCATCGGATATTATGGAAAAGAATTTCGTTACGGCAACGCCGGAAACGTCGGTCTTCGATTTGGTCAACATGTTCGTCAAGAACCACATTACGGCCATTCCCATCATCAATGAAAAAGATGAGCTCGCCGGCATCGTCACCGATGCGGATTTGCTCTACAAGAAGGTCAAACCTCATGTCCCTCACTATGTCAATCTTTTGGGAGCCAGCATTTATTATAACGGCATCAGCGAATACGACAAGGGGTTCAAGAAACTCATGGCCTGCACGGCGAAAGATATGATGACCAAAGACGTCATCATTGCCGCACCGGATGCGGAAGTCGAACAGATCGCCGGCGTCATGGTGGCCGAACATCTGAAGGTCATTCCTATTGTTAAAGAAAAGCACATCGTCGGCATCGTCACCCGCGGCAACATCCTCGATGAGTTGTACCGTGAATACGGCGACGACTAGGGGAAAGGGGGGATAGACAATGGCTGAAAACATCAATAAAGGTCCGGGACCGGGCGAAGACAAGGAAGCGGAACGCCCTGTCGTCCGCGTCAAAGATGTCATGGAAAAGGTTTTCGTCTCGGTGACACCGGATATTCCCATCCGCGACGTCTTCCGCATCTTCATCAAGCATCGCCTGCTGGCTGTGCCCGTCGTCGATGAAGAAGACCACCTCATCGGCCTCATTTCCAGCGCCGACCTCATGTACCGCAGCTCGAAGCCGCACATTCCGCGCCTGCCCTTCATCGGCACCAAGATTTATACCAGCCGCGTCGGCAAATACGCCAAGGAATTCAAGAACCTCCTGGATCAGCCCTGCGAAAAATTGATGACCAAGAACGTCATGATTGCGACGCCCAAGGCCGACGTAGAACAGGTCGCAGCCGTCATGATCCTGGAACACTTGAAGGTTCTTCCTGTCGTGGACAATAAGCGCGTCGTCGGCATGATCACCCGGGCCTGCATCCTCAAAGATTTGTACCGGGAATGGAAGTATTAGACCTTTGTGACTAGTCACTCCCTGCCTCGTGTGCTATAATATTATAATCGAATGATTTAGGCAGCGGCCGCTGCCGCAGAAAGTATTTCACGAGGAGGCACTTAATGGATACCAAAGAACTCGTCATCGTTGTCGATTTTGGTGGTCAGTATAACCAGCTCATTGCACGGCGCGTCCGTGAAAACCACGTATACTGTGAAGTATACCCGTATCACAAAGCAGTTGCAAAGATTAAAGAACTTCAGCCCCAGGGCATCATCTTTACCGGTGGTCCTGGCAGCGTCTATGAAGATAATGCGCCGAAGATCGAAGAAGAAGTCTTCCATCTCGGCATCCCCGTCCTCGGCCTCTGCTATGGCATGCAGTTCATGGCCCAGACCTTAGGCGGCGAAGTCAAACACGCCGACATGCGCGAATTCGGCAAGACCGAAATCGATGTCAATACGGCTTCGCCTTTGTTCAAAGGCCTGCAGGGAAAAGAAATCGTCTGGATGAGCCATCAGGACTACGTCGCTTCCATCCCGGAAGGCTTTGAAATCGTAGCCCACACGGCCAACTGCCCGGTCGCTGCCATGCAGAACCCGGCTAAGAAGCTCTATGCCATGCAGTACCATCCGGAAGTGCTCCATACGGAACACGGCAAGGAAATGCTCCATAACTTCCTCTTTGAAGTCTGCGGCTGCACCGGTTCGTGGACCATGGCCAACTATGCCAAGACGGCTATTGCCAATATCAAAGAAACCGTCGGCGACGGCAAAGTAGTCCTGGCCCTTTCCGGTGGCGTCGACAGCTCTGTCGCAGCAGCCCTCATCTCCAAAGCCGTCGGCAGCCAGCTGACCTGTATCTTCGTCGACCACGGCCTGCTTCGCAAGAACGAAGGCGACGAAGTCGAAGCAGCCTTCAAGGACAGCGGCATGAACTTCATCCGCGTCGATGCATCGGAACGCTTCCTGAAGAAACTCGAAGGCGTCAGCGATCCTGAACGGAAACGGAAAATCATCGGCGAAGAATTCATCCGCGTCTTTGAAGATGAAGGCCGTAAAATCGGTTCCGTCGATTTCCTGGCCCAGGGGACCATTTATCCCGACGTCATCGAATCCGGTGCCGGCGATGCAGCCGTCATCAAGAGCCATCACAACGTAGGCGGCCTTCCGGCTGTCGTCGATTTCAAAGGCCTCATCGAACCGCTCCGCAACCTCTTCAAAGACGAAGTCCGCGAACTCGGTGCCGAACTGGGCCTGCCGGAATACCTCGTATGGCGCCAGCCTTTCCCGGGACCGGGCCTGGCTATCCGCGTCATGGGTGAAATCACCAAAGAAAAACTGGCCATCCTCCGCGATGCCGATGCCATCTTCCGCGAAGAAATCGCCAATGCCGGCATGCAGCGCGATATCAACCAGTACTTCGCCGTCCTGACAAACAACCGTTCTGTCGGCGTCATGGGCGACTTCCGTACCTATGATTACACCCTGGCCCTGCGCGGCGTCACCACGACCGACTTCATGACGGCTGACTGGGCGCGTATCCCATACGACGTCCTCGATAAAATTTCCAGCCGCATCGTAAACGAAGTAGACCACATCAACCGCATCGTGTACGATATCACCAGTAAACCACCCGCAACGATTGAATGGGAATAGTTGCAAATTGCCTCACAAATCGCTTAACCAAGCCGTTTATGAGGCTTTCTTTTTTTCAAAAGTTCCAAAAGTGTACCAAAAAATTTAAAAAAACTTTTTTTGGGGCCTATTTTTGCCAAATTTCTCGAACAAAAAATGTGCATTTTTATACGTGTGAAACAAAAATGGTTACAAAATACACGTAGATTTGCAATGTAAAAATATACACGGCCAACGGCCTTGTGCGTAGGGGCCGATCCGAACAGGGCGACCTGCTGCGATATTTAACAACACCTGGTTCTGACATTATGGAGAGCCTTTACGGACTACGGACCATTGCTTTTCGAGGAGCTCCCTGATTGTATAAAGAGTTTGAATTTGATACAATTAGGAAAACGGGGACCTATCATCTTTATTAGGGAACAGCAGAGTCAAAGACCAGCTGATAAACTTGCTTGATTTGATGTTCAAATCGTCAAAGAACGCCAACGAAAAGATTACGGCCTTGCATAATGATTTTGGGATTGATTTGACACAAGAAGGAGAGGGGGATTTGAAAATCATGTGCAACTTAGGAGAGGGATTGTATGAAGATGGACTGATGAAGGGAAGATTAGAATCAGCTTTAGAAATGCTCAAGGATGGTGTGGATCTAGACAAAATCGCAAAGTATACCAAACTATCACTTTCCATCATCAAGGAACTTGCTAAACAAAATAAATTGATTTAGGAGCAATTACCAAAATACCGCCATGGTGCAGGGAACCATTGGCGGTATTTTTATCGAAATTTCTTCGGTCTCATATGCGGCTTCGCCGCGACAAACTCACGATTGTATTATGATCATGTGCCATTCATCATAAATTCCGGCTATGCACAGGATTCACGGCGGGACGCCTTTATCAGGACGGCCCCTACAGAATCGCAGCCAGGCGATAAATGGAAACAACATTCACCAGGTACAAAATATACACGGCCTCTGGCCTTGTGCGTAGGGGCCGACCCGAACAGGGCGGCCCGCTGTGAGATTTTACCGTAGCCTATTCTGATATAATGGCAGGACTTTACGAATCACGAATCACATGACGTGTCATTAATTCTGAATTTACAAACTTCCTTTGCAGGACTTTATAAGTTTTTTGTAGAATCTATGTAGAATCTATATAGCATATCTTGAGATTGAGAGGTAAGCTTTTTTAAGGAGGATGAGGCATATGATGAAACGAATTGTAAGTATGTTGCTATTTACTGGAACTTTATTGATAGGAAATACAGTGTTTGCCTTTTATGCAGATGAAAGCTCTGCTGTTAATCTTGGGATGGTTCAATCCTATAGCCGTTCGGCAATCAACGTTATTGATGATGACGGTACGGCGTATACTTTTGTTTATGACAATAGGCCTCATTCGGACTTAGGTTTTTGGAAACTTGAAAGCGAAGACCAGTGGCATCAATGGGAATTCGGCTTGCAACAACAATCTCACATGGAACAATTGGCTAGCTGTGGTTTCTATGCGTTGAAGACTCTTGGAAAATTGTAAGCGCTTGTGAAACGGGAAGGGCGTTATTATGAAGAAATTACTTATTTTCACTCATCCTTCGGGAATGTGTGGATTGATCTTTGGTGTGGAGAATGGTAAAATCGTTTCGATTACAGCCTATATGGATCAATAGAGAGGGTACTCTACAAACGAACTAACAAGTCTCTTTTTTGATGCCTGTCTTACAGTGGCAGTAGGTTATGATGTTACAGGAGGAATGACGTATGGATTATCGCAAATTTGGTGAAACTTATTATATCCGGATGGATAAGGGGGATGAAATCATCAGCACGATTCTGGGAATTTGTCAGAAAGAACAGATTGCATCGGCCATTTTTTCGGGCATCGGCGGGTGCCGTTCGGCAGAAATACAGACGTTCATTCCAGAAACGGGCAGTTTTGAAGTCCAAGAGCTGAAGGGGATGCTGGAGCTGGTTTCGCTGACGGGCAATATCGTCAGCGATGATGATGGAACTTATTTTCATCATACTCACGCTGCTTTTTCTTATAAACAGGATGGGGAACATCACGTTGCGGCAGGGCACATCAAATCGATAGAGGTACTGTACACGGCAGAAATCGAATTGCGCCCCGTTATAGAAGGACGGATTCGGCGGAAATATGACCCAGAAACGGGGACCGGCTTTTGGGATTTCGGGCCAGAAACGGATTAAGCTGGGCACTGTCTTGTACCTCCCGATGGTCGGCACTTCTGAGGATGTTTTCACTTTATACTTTATTTTCAAATGAAAGTATTGACAGAATATACCTAATAGTGTACTTTTTTAGTAAACATTTTATATGTTTGATGAATGAATATCAATCATCCAGAGCAGTTGAGGGACTGGCCCTATGATGCTGCGGCAACCTCCGTGGGGACGGAAGGTGCCAATTCCAGCGGGAGTTTTCCCGGCAGATGAGCGAGAAATGGAAGGGATTTTGCGCGTCATCTGTAGCTGATGGCGCGCTTTTTTTATGGCTCTGTCATCGGCACGTCTTTATTTATTTTGTAAAAGGGGTGTTCGTATGAGTAACGAAGTATCTGCACAGGCCGTCAACCGGTCGGGCCTGTTGCGAAGCGAAGACTGGTGGGCCGTATGGCTCGGATTATTTATCGTCGTCCTCGGTGCCGGACAGATCTGGCACGTCGATTTGCTCGGCTGGGCTGCTAAGTTCGGTGTCTGGATCGACCCGTCCAAGGCGGTCGGGCCGGGGTCGAAAGGGTTTGCCTGGCTCGGCAGTATCGGGTCGTTAGTGGCGACGTATGTATTTACCCTGGTCGTAACGTCTATCGGTGCGTATTTCATGGGGACGAAGGTCAAGAAATTCGTCGCCGGTTATACCGTGATTTACTGGATCACCATGGCGGCGACGGTCATCGGCAATTATGCTTATCTAGCAGCGACGCCGAATAAGCGGGAAGCTTTTAACATCGGCTGGTCCCTGAGCCTTGGCGAATTGGGTTTTGGCATTGCCCTGCTGGCCGGGCTGGTCATCGGTAACTTTTTCCCGAAAGTAACGCGTTTCTTATCTGATGCTGCCAAACCGGAATGGTACATCAAGACGGGCATCGTCATTTTGGGTATGAATATCGGCATCCAGGCCATCAGTGCCCTGGGGCTGGCCGGTACGGTCATCGTCCGCGGCATGTGCGCCGTCGTCGAAGCCTAGTCGAAGCCTACCTGATTTACTGGCCTATCGTCTATTTCGTGGCCCGGAAATTCTTTAAATTCACGCCGGAATGGGCAGCTCCCATGGCGTCGGGCATTTCCATCTGCGGTGTCGCCGCAGCGATTGCTACGGGCAGTGCCATCAAGGCGCGCCAGATCATCCCGACTATCCTGGCATCAGTCATCATCGTCTTCGTTGCCGTAGAATTGCTCATCCTGCCCTTTGCAGCCGCTTATTTCCTGCCCAGTGAACCGATGGTCGCCGGGTCCTGGCTGGGGCTGGTCGTCAAGAGTGATGGCGGTGCGTCGCATCCGGGGCAATCGCAGATACGCTCATCCGCAACAGTGCGCTCCAGCAATTCGGCGTCAATTACCAGGAAGGCTGGATCCTCATGGCTGCGACGACGTCCAAGGTCTTCATCGACGTTTTCATCGGCGTCTGGTCCTTCATCTTGGCTATCGTCTGGTCCATTTACCATCTCAATGACCCGCGGGCAGCCGTCGCATCCGGGGCTGGCAAGGTTTCCAAACGGGAAATCTGGGAACGCTTCCCGAAATTCATCATCGGCTTCGTCCTGGCCCTGGTCGTCATTTTTGCAGCTGGCTGGCTGCAGCCGGGCATCGTCGACGCTGCGAAAGCCGGCGCCGGACAGGCTAACCTCCTGCGGGCCGTCTTCTTTGGCCTCTGCTTCTTCTCTATCGGCCTGGTCACGAATGTACGCAAGCTCTGGAAATCCGGCCTGGGCCGTGTCATCGGCGTCTATGCCGTAGCCCTCGTCGGCTTCATCATCTGGGTCGGCCTGTTCATTTCTTACATCTTCTATCACGGCATTGTTCCGCCGACATTATAACTTCATTATAGAAAGGATTGATTGCTATGGCATCGCGAATCACTTCTGCCGCATCGACGGCTGACGAATATTACTACAACCAAACCGTAATCCCGACAGACGCTGCGACCCATACGGGCCAGCTCGAACGGGATGCAGATGAATATTTCCCCTTGCAGCCCATCGAAAAGAAACTCTGTGCCTATTCCCTGGGATTGGGCCTGGGACTGATGGCCTTGTTCATCGTCATCTTTGAAGTCTTCGGCTGAGGCTTATTATGGAAAAAGGGCTGTCGCACGAAGGTTTCTGCCATCATGCGAAGCCCTTTCTCTTTAAAGTTTGTAGTACGAAGCTTGTAGTTTGTAGAAAATAGCTTTAAATTTAAAACCATTCACTAAAAACTAAAAACTGCAAACTTAATACTCAAAAAGGCGCTGTCTTTACGCGACAGCGCCTTCTTGCATGTGTGTTAAATTTGCAGAACCGTGAAAAAATAGCGGGCTATTTCTTCTGGCGGGATGTGGAGTACGGATACGATTTTTCGGATTTCATCCTGCGTGAAGTCACTTTGGGAACGCAGTTTCTTGGCGAGTGATTCAGGACTGATGGAGATTCTTCAGGCCATTGTTAACCCCACCTCGATGAGATTATGGTCATGTATCATTCGTTATCGCATACAGGCGATAGGAAAAAAACACAGGCTGCAGGTCGCCAAAAACTGCACGGCCAACGGCCTTGTGTGTAGGGGACGCCCAGCGGGCGTCCCGCTATGAGATTTAATCACAACCCATTCGAGTATAATAGTGAGCTTTTACGAAATACGATTCACGGGATTTTCCTCGGACTCAGATGCGGCGTTCCGCCGCGACAGACTCAAACTGACAACGACGCTTCGGGAAACCCTAAGCGCGTAGCGGGACGCCCTTTGGGCGTCCTCTACGGATGCCCCGAACGGGGCGTTTTTTACGAGCCGAGGGTCACTCGAGGCGATGTCGTTATTCTGAATATGTTGCCGCAAAGCGGCATTTAACTCCGAGGCGGCCTGTGAACTGCGGTCTGCGACCGGCGGGGCCGTCGGCCCCAAAATTCGATGAACGACGAACGACCTACGGCGAACGGCTTTTCGCCCGGCCGATAGGCCCCAACATTAACGGTTCCTTAAATATTCGGAAATTCGATTAAAAAACGATTAGAATTTCTATTTGGCCCTGTTTTGTGGTGTATGATGGAATCATAAAATTTTTCGTTATTTTTTGTATCATGTTATAATATAGAAAGGACGGATACCATGAGTTATACCATCAAACCTTGGCAGGACCTGACGATTCAAGATGATTACATGTTCAAATTGGTTATGCGGCGTAAGCCGATTTGTAAACGCATGTTGGAAAAAATCCTGCATGTTCCTATCCGTGATATTCGTTACAGTGACGATGAGAAGACGATGAAATTCCAATATGAAGGAAAGGGAATCCGCCTCGACGTTTACGTAGCCGATGATAAGGGAACCGTGTATGATATCGAAATGCAGGTTCGTAAACCATCGGATGATGGGCTCTATTTACGAACTCGATATTACCAGTCCATGATTGATATGGGATTATTGGAAGAAGGGGCTGATTATGATGAACTCAATCCCAGTTATATTATTTTCATTTGTCCCTTTGAGCCATTTGATAAAGGCCGCCATATCTATACATTCCGCAATGTGTGCTTGGAGGATACAAGTTTAGAATTACGGGACGGTGCGACCAAGATTTTCCTTAGTTCCGTGGGAACGGCTGACGATGTGACACCCGATGTTAAACGGTTCTTGGAATATGTTAACGGGATTCTCAGTAATGATGCTTTCGTGCAAGAAATCGATCAGGAAATTAAAAGAGTGAAAAAATTAGAAGAAGAAAGGGTGAGATATATGACATATGCCATGAAAATGCAAGAAGAACGAAAAGAAGGCATCAAAGAAGGCCGTGAGGCAATGCAGCATGATTTGGCGCTTAAAATGTTAAAAGATCATAAGCCTATTCATGAAATTGTTCGTTATACAGAATTGACAGAAAATCAGATTCGCAAAATCGCAGCAGAAAATAGTAATGTTTCGTTTGGAGAAGAGAGTGGCAGAAATGTGTAACTTGAGCGAAGGCATTGAACGGTGTGGAGAAAAGATTGGCCAGGAACGTGGTGAAAAAACAGGAAGAAAGCACTCAGTGTATTGCTCCAAAAGCTGATACAGGAAGGCAGGAAAGAAGAGGTCAATCGCGTCTTGCAGGACGATGAATACCAGGAACAATTGCTGCGGGAATATCATTTGAAATAAGAGGGTAATCATTTATGACGGCGTTGTCATATAAGACAGCGCCGTTTTGCGTTCTTCGGATTCAGATGCGGCTATGCCGGAAATAAACGAAGCGCGCTGGTCGCAGGTAGCAGATTGCAAAAATAGCCCCAATCGGGGCATTCGTAGGGGCCGACCTTTAACCTCTCAGACCGCCTTTGGCGGCCAGCTCCCCTATAAAGGGAGCCTTGTGCAGCCCGCTGTGAGATTTCGTCACAGCCCATTCGAGTATCATGGCAGGCTTTTACGAGCCACGAGCATCTGTCATGGCACCGGCTATTCACACAAGTCGCGGCGGTACGCCCTTTGGGACGTCCCCTACGGTATCGCATACAGACGATAAAATTTTATGTGGCTGTATGCCGCATTTGTAGGGGCTGTCCCAGTGGGCAGCCCGCTAGAGAGATTTCATCACAGCCCGTCCGAGTATAATGGCAGGCTTTTTACGAGCCACGAACCACGAACCACGAGCCACGATTTTTTCCACGAGCCGAGGGTTACTCGAGGCGATGTCGTTATTCTGAATATGTTGCCGCAAAGCGGCATCTAAGTCTGAGGCGGCCTGCGAACTGCGGTCTGCGACCGGCGGGGCCGTTGGCCCCAAATTTCGATGAAACGACGAACGACCTACGATGAACGGCTTTTCGCCCGGCCGACAGGCCTCTATCAAAGTTAAAAGGACTAGCGCATGAAGGTTTCGACCATATCATGTGCTAGTCCTTTTTTTGAGGAGATAATCAGATTTTACCGCGTCTTATATCCCTGGTATTTGTCTTTTAATTTTGTGTTGTCTTTCAATACTTGGGCGATGGTTTTTCCTTGTTCGAGTTCTGTTTCGGCTTTGGTGGCTTTATCGGACAAGTAGGATGCGTCTTTTTTGCCTAAGAGGAGGGTCTTGTCGTCGTTCCAGAATTCGCCTTTGTTTTCGTTACGGCCCTGGATCAGGAAGAGGCTGTTGCCATTTTTGTTGGCTGCGGCGAGGTCGATGCCGTGTTTTTTCTGGTAAGCTGCAATGCCGGCGCAGAGGGCAGCGTCATCGGTGCGCGTCCGGTTGATGACCAAGACTTCTTTCGTGTCTTTGAATTCGGTGCAGAAGTTGAAATCCCCCTGGGAATCCATAGCCGTGAAGCTGGGGCCGTGGTCTTTGTATTTCGGTACCAGGATTTTTGCCAGTGTTTCGGCTTTGCCGACGCCCTGGGTCTGGGGATGGAGGTCGTAATCGTACTGATTGAGGTAACGGCCATTGGCGTCTACTTTGTTGGTCATGGCCAGGACATCTTTGACGCCAGGGACTTTGAAATAGGAAACGGCTGCGCGGATGGCGTCTAATTTATCAGCTGGGATCCCCGTCATGAGGACGGCCTTCATCTGTGTTGGCGGGACGGCGAATTGCAGGTGATCGAGCTGCCAGACTTCCAACTGTTCGCCTACGTCGAGGATGGATGTCGTATTGTCGAAATCGAAGACGGCATAGGAATAATTGTTTTTATCACAGTTTCGCCAGAAGACGCCTTCCTCTTAGGTAGGGGATGAATGGCGATGGATTTCGCAGGTTCGATGCCTGCGAAATCCACCCTATGTCTTTTCCATCTTAGCCTTTTCACTTCGTCTACGGTATAATGGTAGATAACAGAGGAGGTGAATCCTAGATGTACTTGACGCAATCGAATGTCATCCGCGGCTTGGCGAAACAAGACTATACGATGCTCCGGGAAATGTGCCAATACAGCAATAACCTTTATAATGTAGCGGTCTATACGATTCGGCAGCATTACTTCGATACCCAGCAATTCTTGCGGTACGAAGAAAATTACCCCATCTGTAAGGAAAATGAAAACTACGGCTTGTTGCAGGCCGGTGTTGCCCAGCAGATATTGAAGATGGCCGACCGCAGTTTTCGTTCTTTTTTTGGGCTTTTGCAGAAAGTCAAGTCCGGTGACTATGGTTCAAAGGCTGTTCGCCTGCCATACTATCGTGAAAAAAGGGGCCTCTTCAGTCTCATCTTGTCCACGAACGCCATCAACATTAAGAATAGCTTCCTGACGGTACCAATGAGCCGGGAATATGCGAAACGCCATAACGGGCATCGGATTCGGATTCCTGTTCCCGACAGACTGAAGGATAAGACGATTCAGGAAGTTCGCATCTGTCCCATGTATGGCGGACGGTATTTCAAGATTCAGTATTGCTACTTACAGGACCCAGAACCAGTGAAAACCTCGCCAGACCGTGTCCTGGCTATCGACTTGGGCCTGGACAATCTGGCCGCCTGCGTTACCAATACGGGGACGTCGTTCCTCATGGACGGTCGTAAACTCAAATCTATCAACCAGTATTGGAACAAACGCAAAGCCAGACTCCAAAGCATTGCCGCCAAGCAGGGCCAGAAGACGACGAACCAGCTCTGTCAGTTAGCGAAGAAACGCCATTTCCGGATGCAGGACATCCTTCGCAAGACAGCCCGTTACATTGTTAATTTCTGCATTGACCATCAGATAGGGACCCTTGTTTGCGGTTATAATCGAGATTTCAAACGAGGACTAAAACTGGGCAAAGTGACGAATCAACATTTCACCCAAATCAGCCTGAGCTATCTGCGTAGTACCTTGAAACAGCTGTGTGAACGCTATGGGATAACCTATCTGGAACAGGAAGAATCGTATACCTCTCAGGCCAGCTGCCTGGTTTTGGATAATATTCCCGTATACCAGCCGGATGCCCCCTATACAGGAACTTTCAGCGGGAAACGAATCCGGCGCGGCCTGTACCGTTTCGCCAACGGCAGGACGGCCAATGCCGACATCAACGGCGCCGCCAACATACTCCGTAAAAGTAAGCAGAACTTCGATTTCGAGGGACTGTGTAAGGGGCTTTTGGACAGCCCTTTGAGAATAAGGCTATCCTGATTGCAGGAGGAAACTTAAACAGCAACCTTCTCAAGAATCTCCCAATTCTATAAGCGGGAGAGGTTCAACGTAGTTCGGCGAATCTTTGCCGTAAGCCGCGATGACGTCGTTGATTCCAGGCCTCCTGTACCGAGTTTGACATTTTACTGCATTATAGGCCCGGATTTTTTTTGGATTTGTATAAAATATGAAATAAATAGGTAAAATTGAGAGCCTAGGGATTGTTGTAATTACAACGGACAAAGAGGGTGTTTTTTTGATATAATATATAAATAGACTTTTTCTATATGCTATAGTGAACAGGAGGCGTTTTGTATGGCTTTTAAGAAACGTGTGGTAGGGGTCATCGGCTTAGGTCATGTCGGAGCTCATGTAGCTTTTAATTTAGGGGTCCTCGGGATTGCCGATGAAGTCAAGTTATGCGACGTGAAGTCGGAAAAACTGGTCAGTGAACGGCAGGATATGATGGATGCCGTCATGTTCATGCCTCATCGTGTCAATTACACGATTGCCAGCTATGAAGAATTGGCAGACTGCGACGTCATCGTCAATGCTATCGGCGACATTACGCTCTGCGCATCGGGAAACCGCGACGATGAAATGCATTTCACTGTGCCTCAGGTCGCTGATTATATCCCCAAGGTCATGGCCGGCGGCTTCCAGGGCATCATCATCAATATCACCAACCCTTGTGACGTCATTACGGACCTCATCGCTAAGAAGAGCGGCCTTCCGAAAGGTCATGTTTTCGGTACCGGCACGGGGCTGGACAGCTCGCGCCTGGTCAGTGCCATTTCCCAGCAGACCGGCTTGGATCATCATTCCTTCTCGGCCTACATGATGGGGGAACACGGCAATTCCCAGATCGTCCCTTGGTCGCTTATCAAGTTCGGCGGTAAATCCCTGGCAGAACTGGAACAGAATCCGGCCTATGTCTTCGATAAGGCCCGCGTTCAGGATGAAACCATCCATGCCGGCTGGGTCACCTATTCTGGCAAGCACTGCACGGAATACGGCATCAGTATGACGGCAGCTACCATGGTCCGGGCCGTCCTGCGGGATGAACGGAAAATCATGGCTGCCAGCGCGCCTTTAGATGGTGAATACGGCGAAACGGGCATCTTCTGCGGTGTCCCGTCGGTCATCGGCGCCAACGGTATCGAAGAAGTCATCGAATATAACCTGCCGGAACAGGAAATGAAGGACTTCAAGGCCTGCTGCGCTACGATTCGCGCCAATATCTCCAAAGCCGAAGCATTTTGGAAATAACATACCATACATTTATGAGTATTTTACAATTGATTTACAATCATAACACTGTTATAATAATAGACAAGAAGGATTCCTTTTAAATTAAACAGGGATCCTAAGACAGTGGGGTCTATAAACACGCAGGGTTTTGAGCCGAAAGGGGCGTCGGCTCACGGTTCTGCGTGCTTTTTTTTATGCCTTTTTTATTTTCTACTTCTGCTGAGGGAGGTAGGGAAAGGTACTTTGTTGGAAAGGAGAGTGTTGACTATGTATCATCTGAAGAGAAATCAGCAACAATTTTTAAGGAGGAATCATTCCAGGCTGATCCTATCTTTCTGCGTGGCCTTGGCTCTGTCCGGGGGGGTGGACTGGTATCAGCAGAAAAGGCTACATATGATTATGTAGCTCCTGGGAGGACCCGGGAAGCCACTAAAGGTGATTCGATTGAGGTCAAATGGATGAGTGGCGGTGATGGGAAGTTGCAGGCAGGCACCGACAAAACCAGTGAGGTAAAAGTACATGCCCTTTGGACCTGGGAAAATCCGGAAGTCTATGTGAAAGGGAAAAAGATTACCATTGGTGATAATTATCCCGATGAAAAGGGAAATCATATACTGACGGCCAACTGGGGCGGGAAAATTTCCATTGGCGGCGATACTACGGAGTCTGTTACCATGGAAGGGTTCCGTACCGGCGGGGATGCAGATACTACGATTCAAGGCGGCAGTGTCTCCATGGGCTCACTGGATAATTGGGGGGGAACGGTCACTGTCAAAGCAGATGGGGATTTCAAGGTGGCTAAGGGGGATAATCTTCAGAATATCGGGGTCACGTCTGGGGGATATTTGTCTATCACAGCCGGTTCCATGGAAGCCGGTAAACTCACAGTAAGCGATAATAACAGTGAAGCCGATATCCATATAACCGGAGAAAAAGGGCTTCATTTCAGCAATTCCATTCATACCGGTGAGCATGTGAAGATTACCATAGACAGCCCGGTGATTCGCATAGATGGGGACAACACATCATGGCCTGGCAACTCTATGGATACAACAAACTCCACAGTCATTCTTGGAAATGACTCTTCGCAGATTACAATGAATGGAAGACTCTTTAATGCCGGCTCAACTGTTACCTTAAAGGGAAAGACTATCCAACTCAATGCCTTTTTACCGGGCAGCAATAATGTGAATGCCATCGAAAATACCAATGACGGACATGATCCAAGCGGCACGATAATCGGTAATGAAAAAACAGAGAATGTATATGTTGACGGAAAGACCATTGTCAGCAGCAGTAATATTACTCTGTCTATGGCAGGCAGGAATATTTCACTCTCTTATCCTAAAGGAATTGCTCTTGTGGGTAGGGGAGGAAAAGCATATATAGGACAGAAGGAAACTGAAAATCTGACCATTGCAGGGCAGGTATCCAACCAGAGTTCTGAACACTTGAATCTGTCCGGTGAGCATATCAAAGTGGATTCTACCGGTTATGATGGTTCTGAGTCTACACAGTTTCCATTTTCTGAGTCCCTTGTTACTCTTCAAAATGGTATTGATGCCGGTGATGAAAATACAAAAACCATTTTTATCAGCAGCGGATTAAATGCCCGAAATGGGAATATTAGTGTTATAGGAAAAGAAATCGCTATTGGGGCCAGCAGCTATTTCAACACGCATGAAATTAAAAATTGGAATGGTCCGCTGACGGATGGGTATATTGCCTATGCTGCTAACGGAAATGTGAATATCGGCAGTAAAGATACGAATACTGTTAAATTATACGGTGGACAGCTTCTGGCCGGAGGAGCAGACATTAATGTACAGGGGAAGAACATTTTTATTGCTAATCATAATAATTGGGCCGGATATACATTAGGCGGTCATTTAAATATTGGAACGAAAGATAATGATTCTATTCAGATTCAAGGCGGCGTCCATACTCAGGGCGGCGGTGCTGTAATTCAAGGGAAGCAGATTGCTGTTAGCTCTGATGATAAGAGCCATTACGCCTTAGACGGAATCGGTGGAGATATTACTGGAGGCAGCGATACTGCGCAGGCTATTAATGTAGGCGGCGATACTGCGCAGACTATTAATGTAGATGGCGGTATTCATACACAGGGGTGCAAAATAACCTTGATAGGTAAGGATATTTCTGTTTCTAAAGGGAAACAGGAAAACGCCATTTATACAGATGGCGGTACCGTTTCTCTTACGGCTACAGGTGGAGATGAAGCTCATATTTCCGGGCCGGTCAAAAATAAATACGGTAATATCGACATTTCCTTTACGGGGCGTTCTAATCATTTGGATAGTCAGATAATTACGGAAGAAACGAGCCTTGGTACTAATATTTCGCTTACTGATAAGGCTTCCTGGAATCCGGTAAATGATAAGTCCAATTTTACAACCTATAGCGGAAATGATGTTATCATTCATCTGGACAACGATACTCATCAGACTGTTACCGTTTCCAATTTCAACGATAAGGGAACCTGGATTCATGAGGATATTTACGGTAGTGGAAATACCGGTAATGATACAATCTATATTGATAAATCTTATACAGGCAATACCCATTTCTGGTTGGTGAACCGGGAAAATACGGATAAAGGCGTCAAAGGGACTATCCTGGCGAGTGCACTGAAAAATGATACCAGTCATGTCGAATCTTCTGGTGGAAGTGTGGCTCTCATGACCGCGATGCCTATGGCTGTTTCTGCTGCTGACCCCATAGCTGATTTTAAGGCCAATCATTTTACAGCATCCGGCATGAGTAATCTCTACTTTAAAACATATGGGCTGGACACCAAAGACTCTGCCGAGGAATATACGAAGGACCTTTACATTACCGATGTGACGAGTCATAGCACTAATGAGCATGGCCAGCACACGCCGACGGTCAGTGCGGCCTTGGCGGGTAGCAGTCTGATGTACTACACGTGGCGTACAGAAAATGACAAGATGCTGCAGCGCGTAGGCGACCTTCGTGAAAACGAAGGGGAAGAAACGGGTATCTGGGCCCGTATCCGGGGAAGCCGTATTGGCCGGGACGGCTATCGGTCTTTCAAGAACCAGTATAAAGTCTATGAACTGGGCTATGACAAGAAGACAGCCGATAATGACCGATTGAAGAGTTTTTCTGGCGTTGCCTTCTCTTATTTGGACGGCAAAGGCGAGTATCCTGGTGGCCAGGGCACGAACCAGGCTATTTCTGCGGCCCTTTACCATACGGATATTCACAAGTCTGGCCATTACCTGGATATGGTATTCCGTCTTCGCCATTTGAATGAACGTTTTCATGTCCGTAATACGGTAGATACCGATATCGGCCCTATCACCGAAGACAGTCATGGTTCTATGAATACGACAGGCGTTTCCTTCAGTGCAGAATATGGCCGGAAGAAATTCATCGGCCGTCAGTGGTATATCGAGCCGCAGACACAGTGGACGCTAGGCTACCTGGGCCGCAACCACTATGATATGGATAACGGTACGCGGGTAGAACAGCCGGGTATCACCAGTTTCGTAGGTCGTGTGGGCTTTAATCTGGGCAGACAGATTAATAAAGATTCCATTGTTTACCTCAAAGCTAACGTGAGCCACGAATTTGGAGGCCATAGTCCCCTCCACCTCTACGCCGGCGATGAAAACATGTCCTTTACCGACACCTTCGATGATACCTGGTTTGAATACGGGGCTGGGTTCGCCGTTAAGCTGAACGAAGGCGTTTCCCTTTATGGCGACTTTGAAAAGAGCGCCGGCGGCCGTTTTTATAAAGATTGGCAATGGAACGCCGGTATCCGCTACAGCTTCTAAAATTTTATAGGTCTTATTGGGCACAGAGGTTGTCATAGAAAGCTGCCATGGCTTTTTATGGCAGCCTCTGTTTTCTAATATAGATATTGTCAAAAAGTCAATATGGTCGTATAGTATATATATGAAGCATGTTTTAATATCGTATTAAAAAATATATCATATTGGCTTGATCTCTGGACGGTGAATGTATTATTGCCGCACCTCAGATACTATAAAATTTTAGAGGTTGATTTCCATGAAGAGAAAAAAGGCAATACTAGAAGCACTCATTTTAAGTAGTATTATGACGCTAGCCATACCGGGCATGGCTGGGGCTACAACAGGTATTGGACCCGCGACGGTGGATGGCGTTGAAACACTAGTATCTACGGAAGGCACTACGACGACTATAGGAAAGGAAGGCAGTTGCCATTCTAAGTAATCTGTAATTATTTATAAATTGGCTGCCGCATGGAGGCTTTTTACCATCATGCGGCAGCTTTTTTGATTAATAAAATTATTTGTTTTTCCCCTCGACGCAGATCCAGCGGTGGCCTTTTAGGGAAGGACATGGCCGGATGTGTAGCTTGAGTCAGGTATTCAGTATATGATTATGACCTTACAACTTTTTCAATATATTTTTAGTTATTTTAATGGGTATATAGGCCGGAGAGGCAGCGGTAATAAGGCTATATATAAGAGAGCTATTATGACTAAAGGTTCTTTTTGAATTTGAAACCTTGAGCTTTTTTTGCAACGATATTTGCATGATGGCAGATATCGTTTTTTGTGTGATTTTTCTTTGACTTAATATTTTTATAGATTATCAAGGAAGCAGGAAACAGCGATTTTGACGAGTTATATAAAAAAAGTAAAGGCCAGGCTATCGTTATATTATGTGAAAATGGCAAGGTAAATGAAAGGTAAATTATACGTTTTACTTTTGTATAAAAAAGAGGAACTGAAAAATTTGTCGAAATTGTGACATATAGCTTAACAATGCTGATTACAGGCTCTTTTTTTGTGTCATTTTTAACTATACTTTTTGACAGCATAATGATAAAAGTGTATAATGATAGGTATGAGGTATGGTGCATATGCAGGCATACCTGTTAAAAGAGCAAAAAAACAGTAGCTTTTTCAAGGCAGTAAAAGAGAGGAAACTAGGACAACTCGCCAATGAACCCTTGGAAAAATACGTTTCGGCGCTCGCTAGTAACGGTGTAAGATTTTACGAAACTTATTTTTATTGGAAAAGGGGTAATTCTCATGAAATCCAAAGTATTAGCAGCTCTCGTAGCAATTATGGCTGTTGGCGCAACCTGCGCATTCGCAGCTAACCCGTTCGTCGACGTACCGTCCGACAGCTGGGCTTACAAATCCGTCGTAGAATTGGCTGACGCCGGCATCATCCAGGGCGTTGACGGCCAGTACTTCCAGGGCAACCGTAACATCACCCGTTACGAAGCCGCTGAAATGGTCGCAAAAGCTATGGCTCACATGGACAAAGCTTCTGTCGAACAGCGCGCCCTCATTAATAAATTGGCTGACGAATATGCTGACGAACTCAACAACCTCGGCGTTCGCGTAAGCGCTCTGGAAAACCGCGTTGGCAACGTAAAACTCACCGGTGATGCTCGTATTAAATATGCGCATCAGAGTTCCTACAAAGATGCTGACGGTAATACTGTTGAAGGTAAGAAAAATGATGCTTCTTGGATGTACCGTGTCCGCATTCGCGCTAATGCTCAGGTCAACGACCGCACGAAAGTTACTTATGGCATCACGACTGGTGACCGCAGCTTTGCTTCTAATGGTTCTGCTAGTGAAGAAAATAATCCGTATACGGATATCGCCAAAGTCGATTACAACTTCGGCGGCAACAACTGGAACCTCAGTGTTGGCCGTACCGATGCTTATCATCTCGGCGGTGACCGTGCTTACGGCTACAACTATGGCGATATCTTCGACCGCGCTGAATTGAAGTACCAGAACGATAAATTCGCAGCAACTGCTGGTTATGGTAAATTCAAGACTGATGGTAGCGATACCAGCTTTGGCAAAGTAACTGGCTATAATGCTTATAAAGATGCCGATGGTAACGAGGTTGATGCCATTTCTGATGTCAAGACTGCTTATGGTGAATTAGAAGGCTTCTTCGGTGGCGGCCGTGCAGCTGGTTCGGCAGTAGGTGTTTATTACAACAACTTTACTCGTGCTGATGGTACAAATGGTACGGTTGTAAAAGATAAAAAAGGTACAACTGCTGATAAATTCGGAGCTGATGACCTCTGGGGCGCTTATGTAAGTGCTAATCTTGGCAAATGGAATGCTCTCGCTAACTACGAACATATTTCTTTCGTCGATGGCGTTAAAAACATCAATAAAGACGACAATGCCGACGTATGGATTGGTAGATTGACTTATGGCAAAGCTGGCTTTGCTACGTCGAAGTCCTGGGATGCTTGGGTTGAATACATCAATGCTGAAGACGGCGCCTTCATCGGCGGTAACTCCACATCTTGGAGATTCTCGAAAGATATGGATAATATCGAATCCTGGGGTGTCGGTGCTGATTACACCCTTGCGAAGAACGCTATGTTCCAGGTTATGCAGTCCTTCGGTACCAATAAGAAAGACGGCAAAGGTGACGATCCGGAAGAACAGACGCGCGCTCAGTTCGTATTCGTATTCTAATCTCCCCTTTACAGGAAGATTGCAAAAGACCACTCAGAAATGGGTGGCCTTTTTTCTATGGAAAAGGAAGGAAAACAAATGCTCTTTTATAAAAAACTATGGGCAGGTATCATGTTGCTGATCTGTAGTTGGGGGACTATCGTCTGTGGACAGGGCATCGATGTACCCGATTCTCCTATCATGCCGGAGCAGCGCTCGCTGCCGGCTTTGGCCCCCTATGCTTATCAGGGCCACTTCTGGCGCGTCGATGCAGTTGATAAATCGGGCCTGCCACGCAATTTCCGGACCTGTCAGTCGCCGTTCCGTCCAGTGGAAACCAAGTATGCCCGAGAAGTCGATGCGTCTTATATTCCTTCTCGGAAGGGCCTGGATGACCTGCGTATTTCCGGCTCCGGCCAGTTTTCGGCCCGCCAGTTCGACGCCCTCATCCATGAACTGCGGAAAAAGACCAAGGGTCCTATTTATGACGTCGACTTGCGCCAGGAGTCACACGGCTTTTTTGACGGCACGGCCGTCAGCTGGTATGGCCGTCACGATTGGGGAAATATAGGAAAGTCCCAGGCCGAGGTTCTCGTCGATGAACAGCAGCGCTTGCAGATGGCTTTGGGGAAAGACGTCACGGTCTACGAGCAGGGGAAAGGAGATTTGCCCATTCATCCTCAGGAAATGGTCGTCCGCCATGTTCAGACAGAACATGAACTCGTAGAAAGTAAAGGCGTCCACTACGTCCGCCTGGCCAGCACAGATCACCTTTGGCCGACGCCGGACGAAATCGACCGCTTCCTGGCCTTCGTCCGTACCCTGCCAGATGACGCCTGGCTCCACTTCCATTGCGAAGCCGGAGCCGGCCGGACGACGGCTTACATGGTCATGTATGATATGATAAAGAATCCCGACGTGTCCTACCGGGATATCGTCTATCGCCAGTATGAAATCGGCGGCAACTACACACCTCACGACGTAACTCACCCCAAACGAGGTGATTGGAAAGGGCTGTATTATCATGAAAAACATGAAATGATCTCACTGTTTTATCAATACGTACAGGACGAAATGAAACGGGGAGAGGATCTGTCCTGGTCACAATGGCTAAAGAAAAAAGAGAATGAATTTCAACAATAATTAAAGCAAAGATGATATGCAAATATGCTATATTTTTCAAGGCAGTAAAAGAGAGGAAACTAGGACAACTCGCCAATGAACCCTTGGAAAAATACGTTTCGGCGCTCGCTAGTAACGGTGTAAGATTTTACGAAACTTATTTTTATTGGAAAAGGGGTAATTCTCATGAAATCCAAAGTATTAGCAGCTCTCGTAGCAATTATGGCTGTTGGCGCAACCTGCGCATTCGCAGCTAACCCGTTCGTCGACGTACCGTCCGACAGCTGGGCTTACAAATCCGTCGTAGAATTGGCTGACGCCGGCATCATCCAGGGCGTTGACGGCCAGTACTTCCAGGGCAACCGTAACATCACCCGTTACGAAGCCGCTGAAATGGTCGCAAAAGCTATGGCTCACATGGACAAAGCTTCTGTCGAACAGCGCGCCCTCATCAACAAATTGGCTGACGAATATGCTGACGAACTCAATAACCTCGGCGTTCGCGTAAGCGCTTTGGAAAACCGCGTTGGCAACGTAAAACTCACCGGTGACGCTCGTATCCGTTATCGTTATCAGGATGGCTCCAAAGAAAATGATAACTCTTGGGACTATCGTGTCCGCGTTCGCGCTAATGCCCAGGTCAATGACCGCACGAAAGTTACTTATGGCATCAGCTCGGATAACAAGAATTTTGCTGACAACGCTCAGGCTAGCGATGAAACGAACGATATCTACACGGATATCGCCAAAGTCGACTACAACTTCGGCGGCAACAACTGGAACCTCAGCGTTGGCCGTACCGATGCTTATGTCCTCGGCAATGCTTATGGCTACAACTACGGCGATGTCTTCGACCGCGCTGAATTGAAATACCAGAACGATAAATTCGCTGCAACGGCTGGCTATGGTAAATTCAAAGCCAATAGTGGGGACGTAGACACAAGCTTCTATACAAAAGCCGATGGAAAGAGAGTAGGCACGTTCTCTGGCAATGATGATAAGAAGATTGATGGTGTCAAAACTGGTTACGGTGAATTAGAAGGCTTCTTCGGCGGCGGTCGTGCAGCTGGTTCCGCAGCTGGCGTTTACTACAATGATTTCACCCGTGCAGGAGGCACTAACTCTGACGATAGCATTAATGCTGATGACCTCTGGGGTGCATACTTGAAAGGTAACCTCGGCAAATGGACAGCCCTCGCTAACTACGAACACGTTAAAAATAATGAAAACAGTGCAGTAACAGGTGACGATACGGTTGACGTTTGGATTGGCAAATTGTCTTACGGCAAAGCCAACTTCGCTACGCCGAAATCCTGGGATGCCTGGGTTGAATACATCAATGCTGAAGATGGTGCCTTCGTTGGTGGCAACTCCAATTCCTGGAGATTCGACAGCCATATGGACAACATCGACTCCTGGGGCGTCGGTGCAGATTACACCTTCGCTAAGAACGCCATGTTCCAGGTTATGCAGTCCTTCGGCACCAACACCAAAGACGGCAACGCAAAAGATCCGGAAGAACAGACACGCGCTCAGTTCGTATTCGTATTCTAATCTTTCCCTGTACGGACAGATTACCAAAGACCACTCAGAAATGGGTGGTCTTTTTTTGATGAATAAAGTGCAATGCTAATTTTCTATGAAATGTTTAGCGATATGTGAAATCGATATGAACAAACCCACTAGAGCGAATATAAATGGCATAGCTTTTTTTGCATATGCTAAATTGGCATAATTAGTGAAAGATGGCTTTTTTAAGCGATTTAATGACCATTTTTGATGAACTTATATTTACGAATTTTTGACAAAAGTTACAAAATAAGGTATAGTGAAAAAGAACTAGTGTAGTGCATTGCAGGTATACTAGTGAAAAGGGGTACGAAGAAACAGACGGTCTGAGGCAGTAAAAGAGAGGAAACTAGGACAACTCGCCAATGAACCCTCAGAAAATATGTTTCTGTCTCTCGCTTGTAACGGAGTAAGACTTTAGAAAACTTATTTTTATTGGAAAAGGGGTAATCCTCATGAAAACAAAAGTATTAGCAGCTCTCGCAGCAACTATGGCTGTTGGCGCAACCTGTGCTTTCGCAGCTAACCCGTTCGTCGACGTACCGTCCGACAGCTGGGCTTACAAATCCGTCGTAGAATTGGCTGACGCCGGCATCATCCAGGGCGTTGACGGCCAGTACTTCCAGGGCAACCGTAACATCACCCGTTACGAAGCCGCTGAAATGGTCGCAAAAGCTATGGCTCACATGGACAAAGCTTCTGTCGAACAGCGCGCCCTCATCAACAAACTGGCTGACGAATATGCTGACGAACTCAACAACCTCGGTGTTCGCGTAAGCGCTTTGGAAAACCGTGTTGGCAACGTTAAATTGACGGGCGACGCTCGTATCCGTTATCGTTACCAGAGCGAAGGCGATAAAGTTAAAGCCAAGGACCTTGGCAAGGTAGCTTCTGTTGAAAATGCTAAAGGTACCGCTGTTGCTAATAAGAAACAGGATAATGACGGCTCTTGGGATTATCGTGTTCGTATTCGTGCTAATGCTCAGGTCAACGACCGCACCAACGTCGTTTATGGTATTACGACGGGTCTTCGCTCCTTTGCTGACAATGGCCCGGCTAGCGAAGAAAACAATGTCACAACAGACCGCGCTTATGTTGATTACAACTTCGGCGGCAACAACTGGGATTTAATGGTTGGCCGTTATGAATACATCATGGGTGGCCCGCGTGCTTATGGCTTCTTCTATGGCGATACCTTCGACGGCGCTCAGTTGAAATACCAGAACGATAAATTCGCTGCTACCGCTGGCTATGGTAAATTTAAAGAAGGTGCTGTAGCTGGGTATGATTATACTGATGATAATGACAATACTTATCAGATGGATGGCGTCAAGACTGGTTTCGGTGAATTGGAAGGCTTCTTCGGCGGCGGCCGCATGGCTGGTTCGGCAGTAGGCGTTTACTACAACGATTATACCGTTTCTGGTGGCACCAATACTGATAAAGTCGGTGCAGAAAAATTAGGCGACGGCTTCCGCTTCGATGATTCCTGGGGCGCATATGCTAGCTTGAACCTTGGTAAATGGAATCTCTTGGCTAACTACGAAAAATACAACAGCAGCAACGATAAAGCTTCTGCACTCGATGGCGGTAATGATCCGGAAGTATGGATTGGCAAACTGACCTATGGCGCTGCCAACTTCGCTACGCCGAAATCCTGGGACGCTTGGGTCGAATACCTCAATGCAGATAATGGCTTTGCATATGCTGACGGTACTTTCGCTGGTTCCACCAATGGCTGGAGAAATGACAGCTTGACCAACAACGTTAAATCTTGGGGCGTTGGCGTCGACTACACCTTCGCTAAGAACGCTCAGTTCCAGGTAATGCAGTCTTTCGCAACCAGCGCTAAGAAAGGCGATGCTGATCCGGGCGAAGAAACACGTGCTCAGTTCGTATTCGTATTCTAATCTCTCCTTTCACAGGAAGATTACAAAGACCACTCAGAAATGGGTGGTCTTTTTTTACACGAAAATAAAAAGACGCAGGCCGCAAAAAAACGGTCAGCGGCCATGTGTAGGGGCTCGCACGTGGCGAGCCCGCTAGGGAGATTTCATCACAGCCCATTTTGGTATAATGAAAGGTTTTTACGAGCCCCGAATCACGAACAACGAGCCACTATTTTTTCACGAGTTAAGGGTTGCTTGAGTCCAATAGAATTTCTATTGGACCTTATTTTGTGGTATATGATGAAACCGAAGCTGTGAAACACATTGACAGCCTGCTTGTCTTGCCCGTATAATAGTACTATTAGCTTTGTACTTGATAGGAGGTATTCCATGCACAGCATTTCCTATTTCTGGCACTTATCACGCCTTATATACGGGCCCCGGAATTTCCAGGAAAACAAGCGGGCTGTCGTTTTTTTTGCCCGTGCCGTGTCCAACCGGGCTTTATTTGAAGAGCTCTACGATTTCTTTGACCATTATGAGCCGATGAAGGGCTTCTTTGAGCAGCATGACCCGGATTTCCAGGAAGTTATGACCCGCGTCTTCTTGTTCAAGAATTCGACCATGCGCCAGCGTCTCGATGCCTTGAAACATCATTTCACTATCTTGCGGACTTTCTTTTCTGACGAGGTCATCCACGAACTCTACTGGGGGAACGGCTATACCCTGTGGACTTCGCCGGACGAATCGCTGCCCCTGGAAGCGCGGCTCATCTTCGATACGGGCCAGCGCAAGGAAGGCTTCTTGTCGCTCTACCTCTATCATGAAGGCCAGATGATCTATCATTTCAATTTCCGTTTCGATTACAATGTTGACGGGACGCCGTCCGTGTACATCGGCACCATCCAGGGCTCAAAGCACGGCCTGGAAACGACCAAGGTCCTGACCAAGAAGCTCTTTGGCTATCGGCCGAAGAATTTCATCCTCTATCTCATGCGCATCTTCGTCCAAACTTTGGGCATCCATGACATATATGTCATCACGGACGAAGGATTCTATACCAACAGCCATATGCTGCGCGGCAACCGTTCGAAGAAGACCAATTTCAATGAATTCTGGATCGGCGAAGGAGCCGCACCGGATGGCAAGGAACCGTGGTATTACCACCTGCCTATCGAAGAAAGACGGCGTAAATACGGCGAAATCAAGTCGCAGAAGCGCAACCTTTTCCGCAAGCGCTATCTCCTCATGGACACCATCATCCCGCCGTACATCGCTGCCATCAAGGGCCTGTTCCGCCAGGGCTTCGACCCGATACCGTCTGCCATCGACGAAGCGGCTATTACAGATAAACCGGCTGATTACGATCCCATCGAAGCACCGGCGAAATAGTGAATGGTGATCCGTGGGAGGCTGTCGCACGAAGGCTTCTACCATCATGCGCGGCCCCGTTTACTTTATAGTTTGTAGTACAGAGTTTGTAGTTTGCAGAAGATGACTTTAAATTTAAAACAATCCACTAAAAACTACAAACTTAAAACTCAAAAAGAGGCTGTCTTAATGCGACAGCCTCTTTTTTTACGACGAACCACAAACGACGAACGACCTACGCTTCTGTTTCTCCAATGACGACGCGGCGGCCGCCCTGGGCTTCGTAGAGGCGATGGGAGATGGAGAGAACCGTCCGGTCTTTGGCGGCGGCCTGCAGGGCCTGCAGGACCTGGCTTTCTGTCAGGGAATCGAGATTGGCCGTGATTTCATCGAACAAGAGAATCTGCGGGTTCATGACGACGGCCCGGGCGATGGACAGGAGCTGGCTCTGGCCGCGGGAAAAGAGTTCCGGCCGGAAGGGCGTGTCCAGTCCCTGGGGCAGGGCACAGCACGTATCCCACAGACCGACGAGGTGCAGGGCTTTTTCCATGGCGCCTGCTGTGACCCGCGGGTCCTTGAGGCTGATCTGGTCGGCGACGGTACCGCTGATGGCGTGGAACTGCTGCTCGACGTAGCCGAAGACCTGGCGCCGGACGGAAGGGGCCAGCCGGTACGGGTCACAGCCGAAGATGCGGACCTGGCCTTCCCGGGGCTGGTAGAGGCCGAGGATGAGTTTGAAGAGGGTGCTCTTGCCGGCGCCGGTACGGCCGGTGATGGTGACCATTTCCCCGGCGGCGACGGTGAGCGAAAAGTGGCGGAAAATATCTTTTTCCCGGCCATAGCCAAAGGCGACATCGTCGATGACCAGTGGTGCCGCTGCTGCGTCAGGGACTTCCGGTTCTTTTCGTTCCTGGATGGGTTCGGCAAAGAAGTCCTTCAGGCGGCCGATGCCGGCGACGGCAGACTGGATGTTCTGGATTTCCATGCCGATGCTTTCTAAGGGCGAGAAGATGCGGCGCACATAGGCGATGAGGGCGACGACGCTGCCGACGGTCATGCCGAAGATTTCCTGCAGGGACGGACTGCTGACGGACAGGGCCATCATCAGGCAGATGATGACCGTGCAGCTGGTGATGATGATCGGCGAATAGATGGAGTCACAGAAATTGCTCCGTTCCATGGCGTCGAAACTGGCCCGGATCGTCCGGCCATAGCGCTGTCGCAGGTAGCGTTCCTGCTGGCACGTGTGGATGGTGCGGATATTATGGACCGTTTCCGGAATGAGTTCGTTCGTCCGGCCTACGGCGATGCGGTTGTCCCGCTGGGCCTGGAGCATGCGCTTCTGGAAATAGCGGGTCAGGATAAACAAGAGGGGCAGGCAGATACAGAGCAATATGCCCAGGCCCAGGCTCAGGTGGAAGACGACGGCGAGGATGCTGAGAATCGTGAAGGCATCGGCAATCATGCTGACGACGCCGGAATCGAAGAGGTTTTCCAGGGTATCGACGTCGTTGACGAAAATCGACGTGACGGCACCGGCTTCATGGCTGACGAAGTACGCCGCCGGCAATTCGTTGAGGCGCTGGCACATGGCTGAGCGCAGGCCGTGGGTGATTTTCTGGCCGAAGACGGTGATCAGTGTTTCCTTGAGGGCATCGACGAGGCCGCTGCCGGCATTGAGGGCAAAGTAGAGGATGCCTGCCGTCAGCAGGGGATAGGCGCTGAATGAGCCGCTGACCAGGCTGTCGACGATGTATTGCAGGATGAGGGGCGGCGTGACGCTCACGGCGATGGACGCGATGATGGCTGCGATGAGGATCACCAGGAGCAGGCCGTTCTTTTTCAGGGTCTGCCAGAAAATATTACGCATGGCGGGCACCTCCCTGGGCATGCTGCAGGTCATAGAGATTCCGGTAGGCCGGACAGGATGCATATAGAGCTTCGTGCGTGGCGACGACGCTGGTCCCGTCCCCGTTGAGCCAGATGACCTGGTCCAGATTGGGGAAGAGGCTCAGGCGGTGCGAGATGAGGAGGATGATGCGGTCGCTGTAATCCTGGCGCAGGCTGGTGAAAATCTTCCGTTCTGTCGCCATGTCGACGGCGGCAAAAGGGTCGTCGAGGATGAGGAGCGGCCGCGGATGGAACAGGGCCCGGGCCAGGGCGATACGGGCCTGCTGGCCGCCGGACAAGCGCTGGCCGCCTTCGCCGATGGGCGTCTCTATCCCCATCGGAAAGGTAGCGCAGTCCTCATCCATGCAGACCTTTTTCAGGACCGGGGCGATGTCACCGGACAGGCCGAGGCGGATGTTCTCTTCGACGGTAGCCGCAAAGAGTTCCGCGTCGTGGCCGCAGTAGCCGACGATGCCGTCTGGCGCCGTGTGGCCGTTGCCCAGTTCCTTGGCGCCAAAGAAAATCTGGCCGCCGTGCGGGTTTTCACAGAGGAAGGCCTGGCCCAGCGTCGATTTGCCGCAGGCGACAGGCCCGGTGATGCCGATGATAGTACCGGGACGGGCCGAGAAGGAGAGATCCTGGAAAATAGGGCCGTCACTGCCGGGATAGGTGAAGGACAGGTGGCGGACCGTCAGGGCTGCCGGGGCTGCCGGCGGTACGGGATCGGGCAGTTCCGTTGCCGCCTGGAGATGGGGCTGGATGCGCTGCCACGAAACCTGGGCTTTCTGGATGGCGTTGAACAATTTTGCCGCATGGGATGATTTCGTCGCCAGCTTGATGAAACAGGCCAGGTACGTCGAGAAAGCGGCGATATCCCAGCTTTCCCAACCCGTTCCCAGGACGTTGCGGCCGCCGAACCAGATGACCAGCATCGTGCCGATCATGGCGATGACTTTGTAAATCGGCTGGAGTGTATTTTCCCAGAGATTGGCCAGGATCATCTTCTTTTCATAGTCAGCCAGGTAGCCTTCATACCGCTGGTCCTGTACGGCTTCTTCGCCGTAGACGCGGTACGTCAGGGCGTTGCTGATGCGGTCCAGGGTCATGCCCGACAGGGCGCCGCTGCTTTCTTTGCTGCGGGCCGCCGTCACGGCGACCAGGCGGCGCAGGCTGTTGGCCAGGGCATAGGCGATGGGCGGGAAGACGAGGACGCACAGTGTCAGGCGCCAGTCGTACCAGACGAGCATGACCACATAGGCCGCCATGACGACGCCGGTATCGAAGATTTCCGTCGTGAACTTGCGCATCCCTTCGACGCAGGTGTCGATGTCGGAAATGACTTTGGTCATCAAGGCACCCGTATCGGCCTGCTCCATGTCCCGCTTCGGCGTCTGGACCAGGTGCTGGTAGAGCCGGTCTTTCATGGAAAGGCTGATGTTGTTGGCGAACTTCCGGACGTACAGGCGCTTGACATAGCGGGCGCCCTGGACGCCTAGGATGACCAGGGCGTAATAGAGACAGAGGGCGTACATATCCGCTGCCGTCCGGGTACCGCCGAAAATATCATAGAGGTATTGGGCCAGCTGCCCGTCGAACCAGGGGCCGGCAATCATGCCGACGTTGTATAAGATACCGCTCAGCGTGACGATGAGCAGCAATTTCTTTTCATGGTAAAAATAATAACGGACCGAACCCGGGCCGAATCGTTTCAATGGGAACACCTCACATTTGATGATTATAGTTCATATATCATACACTATTATGGGCCTTTGTACAACAGGACGCAGGCAGGGTGCCGTTCATCGTTCGTCGTAGGACTATCGCATGAAGATTTCTGCCATCATGCAAGGTACCTTTCAATTTATAGTTTGTAGCATGGAGTTTGTAGAAAACCACTCACTAAAAACTACAAACTGCAAACTTAAAGCTCAAAAAGGCGTTGTCTTCATGTAACAGCGCCTTTTTTTCGAATGAGACTATTGCCTATATGATGGGAAATGGGGACAGGCCTCTTGCGTAAAGTCAAAAAGACGAATATAATAGAGTTGTATGAAAGTCAAAAAGGAAAATATATTTTTACGGGGTGATTATGATGAGTGTATTAGCGGATAAGATTGAACAATTCATTTTACATAAATTGTTAGAAGAAGACAATTCAGACATTGTATTGCGCCGTAATGAGCTGGCCGACGAACTGCAATGCGCTCCGTCCCAGATCAGCTACGTCCTGAGCACGCGTTTTTCCAACGACAAGGGCTATCTGGTCGAATCACGGCGCGGGTCCGGCGGATTCGTCCGCATCATCAAGCTGACACCGAAGAAGCAGGACCGCACGCCGGTCCTCCTGCAAGAACGGCTGCCGGCCGTCAGTATTTCCATGGAAGACCTGGATGCCCTGCTGTACCAGCTCCTCAAGCGGCGCAGCCTGACCAACAACGAAGCGGTCATCCTCCATTTGACCTTTGAATCCCTCTATCGCCGCATCGACGATGAAGGGACGCGCCTGCTGGTCATCAGCGACATTTTGAAGAACCTCAATCTCCATTGAGTGATAGAAAGGACGTGAGGGCTATGTTATGTGATGCCTGTAAGAAAAGAGAGGCTGTTGTCCATATCGTCAAGATCGAGAACGGGCGGCGCACGGATTTGCACCTGTGTGCAGCCTGTGCCAAGAAACAGACCAATTTTTCTAATTTCAGAGATTTGAATATTATTGATAACGACTTTTTCCGCAAGATGGCCTACCCGGACTACCAGGGACGCAGCGGCGACGAACCGCGCTGTGCCAGCTGCGGTATGACCTACAGCGAATTCAACCGCCTCGGGAAGTTCGGCTGCCCCGACTGCTACGAAGCCTTCAAGGAAGAAATACCGCCGCTCCTGCGCCGTATCCACGGCCACAGCAAGCACGTCGGCAAGGTGCCCAACCGCGGTACCGGCGTCTTCCGGACGGCGACGCACGTCAAACGCCTGCGCCAGCACCTGCAGAAGCTGGTCCAGGAAGAACGCTATGAAGAAGCGGCGAAAGTCCGCGATGAGATCCGCGCCCTCCAGCGTCAGCTGCCGGATGGCGGAAAGGGGGAATAAGCCATGGTCCACGATATGCTCCAGCAGCCGCTCTGCCCCTGGCAGGACGGCACGGGAAACTTCAACGATATCGTCATCGACAGCCGCGTCCGCCTGGACCGGAACCTGAAGAAATACGTCTTTCCCGATAAGGCGTCGGATACGGAACTGGCCGCCGTCCTCGAAGAGGGCAAACGCCAAATCGGTACCCTCGATACCCTGGGCCATGGGCGCTATACCTTCATCGGCCTCGACGAATTGTCGCCGCTGGAACGGGAAATGCTGGCAGTGAAACATTTTTCCTCGGCCAGCCATATCGAACAGCCCAAGCACCGGGGCCTCCTGCTCCGTGAAGACGGGGCCGTGTCGATCATGATTAATGAAGAAGACCATTTCTGCATCCAGACGGCAGCACCTGGTTTCGACCTCCAGCGCGTCTGGGACCAGGCGGCCCAGGTCGATGATGCCCTGGAAAGCCACCTGGATTTCGCCTTCCGCGACGATTTCGGTTACCTCACGGCCAGTCCGTCCCTGACCGGTACGGGCCTGACCGTCGGCGTGACCATCCACGTCCCGGCCCTGATCCTCATGAAGCGGTTCAACCGCATCGTCCAGGGCATTACTAAATTCGGCTTCACCGTATCCGGGATGTACGGCGAACGCAATGAATGTATCGGCAACATCTTCCAGATCACCAATCAGATTACCCTGGGAGTGACCGAAACAGATATCCTCGACCAGCTGCGCAAAATCGTCACCCAGATTGTCCAGGAAGAACAGAATTGCCGCAGCCTGGTCTGGGACCACAATGAAAATACATTAAAAGATAAATGGCTGCGTACTTACGGCACCCTCAGCCGGGCATGGCTCCTGGCCGACCAGGAATCCCTGGCCCTGGCCAGCGACCTGCGTTTCGGCATCGACATGGGGGTCATCCCCGAAGGCCCTCTGGCTTATGAAGCCATCATGACCGTCGTCGAACCGGCTTACCTGCAGCTCAAGGCCGGGACCGAACTGAACGGGGAAGAGCTGGAACACCAGCGGGCTGAAGCCGTGCAGCAAGTACTCAGTGCTTACCGGAGGAAGTGATTTCCCATGATGAACAATCGTCTCACCAATGACGCTAAAGCCGTCCTGCAGTATGCGCAGGAAGCGGCACAGAAATTCCACCATGATTACGTAGGGACCGAACATATCCTGCTCGGTCTCGTTCTCAATACAGACGGCATCGCCGGCCTGCTCCTCAACCAGCTGGGCCTGACGCCGGAAAACGTTACCCGTGCCATCGAACAGCATGTCGGCTGGGGCCAGGATTCGCCGACGAAGCTGCGCCTGACGCCGCGGACGAAGCGGGCTATGGAACTGGCCGTCCGCGAAGCCAACCGGCTGGAACAGAACTATGTCGGCACAGAACATATGCTGGCCGGCATCCTCGAAGAAGGGAGCGGCATGGCCGTCCAGATTCTGGAAGATATGGACATCGACCCGGACCTGGTCTCCCAGCGCCTGAGCGAGCTCATGAACGACCCGGCCGTCGAAGGCGGCGATGCCGTACCGTCCAAGAACGGCAGCGACTTGTCCCAGTTCGGCCGCGACCTTAATGAATGGGCCAAACAGGGGAAAATCGACCCGGTCATCGGCAGGGAAAAGGAAATCAGCCGCGTCATCCAGATTCTCAGCCGCCGTACCAAGAACAATCCGGTCCTCATCGGCGCCCCTGGCGTCGGCAAGACGGCCATCGCCGAAGGCCTGGCCCAGCGCATCATCACTGGCAATGTGCCCGACAGCCTGCTGGACAAGCGCATTTTCTCCCTCGATTTGGCCAGTATCGTTGCTGGTACCAAGTACCGTGGTGAATTTGAAGAACGGATCAAGCGCATCCTTGACACAATCGAACAGGACGACTCGATCATCCTCTTCATCGACGAAATCCATCAGCTCATCGGGGCTGGTGCCGTCGAAGGCGCCATGGATGCGGCTAACATCCTCAAACCGGCCCTGGCCCGTGGCGATTTGCAGTGCATCGGCGCCACGACTATCGACGAATATAAGAAACACTTTGAAAAAGATGCCGCTCTGGCCCGCCGCTTCCAGCCCGTCCTGGTCGGCGAACCGACGGAAGACGACGCCATGGCTATCCTCTTCGGCCTGCGCGACCGCTACGAAGCCTTCCACAAGGCCCGCATCACCGACGAAGCTGTAAAGGCTGCGGTCAAATTGTCGGCGCGGTACATTTCCGACCGCTACCTGCCGGACAAGGCCATCGACGTCATGGACGAAGCGGCGGCCCGCGTCCGCATGAAGGTCTATGCGCCGTCTCACGAACTCCAGGACCTGGAACAGAAATTGGCCGACATCAATAAAGAAAAAGAAGCGGCCCTGGCTGGCGAAGACTTTGAAAAATGCGCGTCCCTCCGCGATGCCGGCAAGAAAGTATCGTCGGAAATCTCGGCCCTTCAGAAAGAAAAGAAACAGCACGACGATGAAAAGCTCGTCGTTACGGAAAACGACATTGCCGACGTCGTATCCATGTGGACAGGCGTCCCGGTCCAACAGATTACGGAAACGGAATCGCAGCGCCTCCTCCATTTGGAAGCCGAACTGCACAAACGGGTCATCAGCCAGGACGATGCCGTCACGGCTGTGGCCAAAGCCGTCCGCCGGGCCCGCGCCGGCCTCAAGGATGCCAACCGGCCTATCGGTTCCTTCCTCTTCCTCGGCCCGTCCGGTGTCGGCAAGACCGAACTGGCCCGGACCCTGGCAGCCCAGCTCTTCGGCAGTGCTGACAACATGATACGCATCGACATGAGCGAATTCATGGAAAAATACAGCGTTTCCCGCCTGGTCGGCGCGCCTCCGGGCTACGTCGGCTATGAAGAAGGCGGCGAACTGACCGATGCCGTCCGGGAAAAGCCGTACAGCGTCATCCTCTTTGATGAAGTGGAAAAGGCCAGCAGCGACTTCTTCAACCTGCTCCTGCAGGTCCTCGACGAAGGCCGCCTGACCGATTCGAAAGGGCGGACTGTCGACTTCCGCAATACGGTCATCATCATGACCAGCAACCTCGGCGCATCGCACCTCAAGCCGTCGGGCCCGGTCATGGGCTTCTCGACGGGCGGCGACAGCGCCAAGGACCGGGAAGCATCTTTTGCAGTAGCCAAGAAGGAAATCATGGCCGATGTGAAACGCTTCTTCCGGCCGGAATTCCTCAACCGTATCGACGAAATCATCGTCTTCAAGCCGCTGGAACAGAAAGACCTGCGCCAGATCGTTGACATCCTGCTCAAGGACCTGACCAAGCGCCTCGGCGAAAAAGGCGTCGCCCTCGACTGGACGACGGCTGCCGACGATGTCCTGGTCGAGGAAGGGACGGACTTCGCCTATGGCGCCCGGCCGTTGAAGCGGGCTATCCAGAAGCTCGTCGAAGACCCGATTGCCGAAATGCTCCTCAGCAGCAGTGTCAAGGAGGGCAATACGATTCACGTCGACAGCCTGGACAAGAAGAAACTCGTCTTTACGACGGAGTAAGGAGCAGTCATGGCAAAGATAAAGACCCGTTACGTCTGCAGTAACTGCGGCAGCGTGTCCAGCCGCTGGCTCGGCCGCTGCCCGCAGTGCGGCGAATGGAATACCATGGTTGAAGAAACAGTCGCGCCGGAAGCGCCCAAAGCGGCACAGAGCATGGCCCGCAGCGGTCCGGCGTCGCAGGCGGCGTCCCTGGCGGATATCGCCATGGAAGACATGGCCCGCATGGAAACGGGCATTGGCGAACTGGACCGCGTCCTTGGCGGCGGCATCGTCCCAGGGGCGCTGATCCTGCTCAGCGGCGATCCGGGCATCGGCAAGTCGACGCTGGTCCTGCAGCTGGCCGCTGCCGTCTGTGACAAGAACGGCACCGTCCTCTACGGATCTGGCGAAGAATCGGCGGGCCAGATCAAGATGCGCGCCCAGCGCCTGGGCATTTCCACGCCGGACTTGATCATCCAGGCCGATACGTCCCTGGACCATATCCTCGATGAGGCCAAGAAGCGGCGGCCGGCCCTGCTGGTCGTCGATTCCATCCAGACCATGTACAGCCAGTCCGTCGAAGGGACGCCGGGCAGTCTGGCCCAGATTCGCGAGAACACGAGCCGCCTCATGACCTTTGCCAAAAGCGAAGGCATCCCCGTCGTCGTCATCGGCCACGTCACCAAGGACGGCGCCATTGCCGGGCCGCGCATGATGGAACACATGGTAGACGTGGTCCTCTACTTTGAAGGTGAACGGAACTACCAGTTCCGCATCCTGCGGGGCATCAAGAACCGCTTCGGCTCGACCAATGAATCGGGCCTGTTCACCATGACCAGCAGCGGCCTGTCGGAACTGGAGAACCCGTCTCAGCTGCTCCTGGCCGAACGGGCAGCCGACCAGGCCGGCTCGGCCGTAGCTGCCGTCCTGGACGGCATGCGGCCCATGCTCGGTGAAATCCAGGCCCTGACGGCTCATTCCGTCTTCGCCGTCCCGCGGCGGACGGCATCGGGCATGGACTATAACCGCCTGATCATCCTCCTGGCCGTCCTGGAAAAGCGCCTGGGCGTACCCCTGGGCAGCCAGGATGTCTACATCAACGTCGTCGGCGGCCTACGCCTGACCGAAACAGCAGCCGACCTGCCCGTTGCCCTGGCCGTCTATTCCAGCCTGCGAGACATCTCCATGGACAGCCGGACCGTCGTCATGGGCGAAGTCGGCCTCACCGGCGATATCCGCCGCGTCCCCCAGGCCCTGCGCCGCGTCAAAGAAGCGGCCAAGATGGGCTTCAACACCTTCATCCTGCCCAAAGGCAACCTGGAAGACATCGAAACAGACCAATTCCCGGACTGCCATTTCCTAGGTGTAGCCACCCTGCGCGAAGCCATCGAAAAGGCCTTCCGGAGATAACCTTATGCTACAAACTGTGAACTTAATACCCCAAAAGGCGCTGTCTTTATGCGACAGCGCCTTTTTGCTTGCCTTTTTTGAGTAAACCTGTTACGCTAAATTTAGTGGCTAGTGGCTAGTGGCTAGTGGCTAGTGGCTAGTGGCTAGTGGCTAGTGGTTCGTGGCTCCCCTGATAGGGGAGCTGTCAGCGCAGCTGACTGAGAGGTTTTCAAG
>ERZ791753.319-NODE-319-length-50024-cov-17.487482_pt1 | contig 50024 bp, 31 predicted proteins | sample MGYA00509951_ERZ791753 | MGnify/ENA primary metagenome ERZ791753 (study PRJEB30046, sample SAMN00792026) | human gut metagenome | study: EMG produced TPA metagenomics assembly of the A metagenome-wide association study of gut microbiota in type 2... | reverse complement strand
CACACAACACACTCACAGCTATCCCCACTTTGAAAGACATCCGGAAACGACTCTCCGCAAGACACACTTCACGCACAGTCATCTTCAGGCAATCAATCTTCCTTAGCAACAACATCCACGTAAGTTGCCGGGCGAGTATCACAACTACAAACAAAAACAACAATATCCACGTCAGTACACTGAAATCATATTGATTGCGCACCAAAAACCAAGACATAAGAGGTAGACAAAGCACTAAAACCGTAAATCGACGCAACACACGATCCTGCACCTGCTTTACTTTGCTGACCACCTTACTATTTAGTTGCTGGCGCTGCTCCATTTCCAGACGCCCGAGCCTTTCTTCCATTATATTCCAATTTTGTTTTAATTCTTCCAGTTCCATAATCTGTTTTATTTTAGCTATTCGCTTGTTTTGTAAGTTTATCCTTAATTCGTTTCAATCTTGAAGCTACGGTGTTGCGCGGCACGCCGACAATTTCCGCAATCTCCTCATAAGAATTTTCATCCAGCCACAGCAAGATGACGGCACGTTCAAACTTGTCCAGTCCCGCAATGAGGCGATACATCTCTTTCAAGCGTTTGGTCGTTTCACTATCCTCTGCTTCCAAGCCGTAGAGGGAATCCAAGGAAGTATGTTCGCCCCGGCGTTGCTGCTGGCGGTAGAAGGAGATACAGGTGTTCAATCCCACGCGGTAAATCCACGAAGAAGGTTTGCCTTTTCCCTCATAACCTTCAAAGCCTTTCCAAAGGTTTATCACGACATCCTGATAGAGATCTTTAAAATTATCCCCATCCGTAGCGTACATGTAGCAGATTTTATAGATCACTCGCTTGTATTCCTCAATGAGGGAAGTGAACTGTTTTTCTTTCATATTCTGTTCCATCTTAAGATAGTCTTTTGTACATAAGACGCCGGTTTTGGATATTAGTTGCAGGAGAGAAGAAAAAAAGGATAAGTCAAGGCTGTTTTCACGCCCAGAATTTGCCATTTTTTGCCACCGCATTGGCAAAGTCTTGCCACCGTGATGGCAAAGTTGTGCCATCGTGTTGGCAAAAGTTTGCCAAGCCCATGGCAAAAGATTGGCAAAATAATAGCAACGATTACTATAGCTTAAGCTCCGAACGGCGCATTAGAATTCCGCTACCACCCCAAAAGTAAATGTCCGCTGATTAAAATAAGCCATGTAACGATCAGTTTCAGGGTCGCCGGAAGTATAAGATGTCAGTAAGAACAGGTTCTGACCTTCCCAAAAGAAACGTAATTTCTTCAAGAAACCTATTCTTCCCAATAAATTTGCAGGCACCTGGTAGCCAAACACTAAACTCTTCAATCTTAAGAAATTACATTTCTCCACCCAAAAGTCAGTGTCCGCATCATAAGTGGTGAAAACCCCGGAAGGATATTTCCCTTCTTTATTACTACGCCACATTTGATGGGCATATACACTGACATTATCGCCAAACCTGAACTTATCTGCAGTCAAATCGGCCAATAAAGTTTCATTCCATCGGCTACGTCCCATTTCTCCCGTCAGATAGACGGACAAATCAAATCCCTTATAATTAATAGTATTATTGATGCCGAATGTAAAATCCGGTACACTCTTCGAAATAATAACCTTGTCAGCGTCATCCAATTTCCCGTCCGGCCCTTCTGTTATGACTTGTCTTCCTTGCTTATCCAATATGAAGTTACCGGCCTCATCCTTCGCCCATCCATTCAAATCCAAAACTTTAATTGTGCCAACAGGTGCCCCGGGCATGTGGGGTAACACATCCCCTTCTTGTATAAGCCCATCCGACTTATACCCCCACCTTATGTGTAACGGATCTGTATTGGTATTATAAGAACTCAATATGGTATAAGGATTACGTTCCTTCCATTTATCTTTGTAAGCCGTATAAGTAAAATTAGATTGCCAACAAAAATCCGGCTTTAATATATTAATTGTATTCAACTGTATCTCAATACCCCGACTTTGTGTCTTCCCCAAATTATCATACACAGTAGAAATCGGATACATCGAACCTACACTCCTTTTATCCAATAAATCACTGACCACTTTCTGATAGACATCAATACTACCGCTCAGCCTGTTTCTCAAAACAGAGAAATCCATTCCAAAGTTTACTTCTGTCGTAGTCTCCCATTTTAAATCAGGATTGCCCAGCTGAGTAGGACGCACTCCCGTTGTAAGACGGTTATTAAAAATATAATTAGCATCCGCAGACAGTTCCGCATAGGCGCTGCCACCAATATTCGCATTTCCGGTTCTTCCCAAACTAAACCGGATTTTAAATTCTGACAACCAATTTTTCTTTTCCCGCAAGAACTTCTCTTCCGAAATCCTCCATGCCAAAGCTACCGAAGGGAAGTAACCATACTTATTGTTGGAACCGAATTTATCACTTCCATCAGCACGCAATGTAAAGGAGGCTAAATATTTATCATTGATGTCGTAATTTAAACGTACAAAATAGGATATATATTTAGAAATACGCTTACTACTGCCAATCTCATTCAAAGCCGGATCCCCAGTTTCCAATTTATTAATTCCGAATGCATCACTTACATATCCTTTGCCTTGTGCAAAAAGATATTTATTCTGGAACTTCTGATAGGCATATCCCACCATCAATTTCAAGAACTGCCCTTCGAACAATTCTTTCCGGTATGTAGTAGTCAAATCTAAAAGATATTGATTATTCCGTGATTCTTCAATGGTTGCTTGCGTATTGGTTACTTCTCCGAGAAGATGAGACTTCGGATATTGCTTTTCTTTGCGCTGAAACAGCATATTAGTCCCCCAACTTAATCGTATGTCCCAGTTACGAACAGGAGAAACAGACCAATAGTTGCCCACCATAATCCGTGTTTCTTCTGAAATATTATGCACATCTTTCCATGATACAGGGTTCGGGTATTGAAGATGTTTAGGATTGATGAAATAACTGCCATCCTCATTGTATATCGGATAGAAAGTGGGATAAGCAGCTGCATCCCGGATAATCCCGGCATAATCGCTACTCTGAGACAATTCAGGGTCACTGACATTCGCTTGAGACAATGCCAAGTTCAAGCCGGTCTTGATTTTTTCAGATAAATTTATCTCTAAGCTCGTATAGCCGGAATATTTAGCATAATCACTCGTAATGAGCACTCCCTTTTGATTAAACGAAGACAAAGATACGTGATAACGAACCTTTTCCCCACCCCTTATTGACACATGATTGTCGAATATTACGCCATTTCGTGTTATCTCACCCATCCAATCTGTTATATCTCTGGCTTGAGCTATTTCCTCCGAAGTATATTCAACCCTTAAAGGTACTTCCTCAACAGGAGCATTGCCTAAACCTGCATATACCCCTTTCCTATTTTGGTACAGATAATCTTCATAATAAAAGGAATTTGTAGCTTCCATAAGTTCTCTTGCCTTCATCATTTTCAGTGGACTGGACAAGGTTTGAACAGAAATATTTGAACGTACAGTTACTTGCGCAGCCCCCTGTCTTCCTTTTCGGGTATTCACCAACAGCACCCCGTTGGCAGCCCGGGCACCATAAATGGCAGTAGCACTGGCATCTTTCAACACTTCAATAGTTTCGATGTCATTGGAGTTTACAATCTCCAAGTCTTTGAAACTTTGCATAGGAAAGCCGTCAATCACAACCAAGGGCTCGTTACCAGCTCCGGTAGACGCCTTGCCACGTATGCTAAAATCGAACGCTCCACCCGGAATTGCGGAGGTCTGCGTCACATTGAAACCTGCAATTCTTCCCTGAAGCCGCGAATAGATATTTGCACTGGCCGCTGTTGGCACAACATCTCCTTTCAGCGAAGACACGGCACCCGTGAGATTACTTTTCTTCACTGTTCCGTAGCCTATGACAACAACTTCATCCAGCTTATTATCATCCTCATACATCTTAATGGTAAGTGAGACCGTTTTTTGAAGAGATAGTGGTATCTCCTGAGGGAAGAAACCGATATAGGTAACAAGCAAATGCATTTTTTTTTCTTGGGCAATGTGCTTTAAGGTAAAATGCCCCGAAGGGTCAGAAACAGTACCTAAGTCCTTATCATCCTTTATACGCACATTTGCACCGGGAAGAGGGACACCCAATTCATCAGTAACCCATCCATTGATCGTTATGGAATCGGGGACATTGCCTTTGGATTTCTTTTCCAAAATCAATATCACCTTATCTTTGAAAATAAAGAACTCCAAGTCTAAAGGAGCTAATAACTTTCTAAGAACAGATTCCAGTTTCTGTTCTTTTTCGTGTATAGAGAACCGTTGATTTAAGTCGAATATCTGATCTTTATAACTGAACTTATACCCAGTTTCCGATTCTATTTGTTGGAAAATAGCAGGCAGAGAAGCTTGCTCCATATTCAATGTAATCTTTTGCTCCTGAGCTAAGACTTCGCATCCCGCTCCCAAAAACAAGAGCAACGACATTATAAATGCGCAAAGGAATATCCTGTTACCAGCAATACATTTAAACATGTAAACTACTCCATACATATTTCTATTTTAAAAATCAACCTGCACTACCTCACCATCTATCTTATAGTTAAAATTAAAGTGGATGCTCAATATTTTCATTAAATCATCCAAGGAAATAGCTTCAAAAGAAGACGTATACGTATCGGTCGGCTGCGTTGCTTTATTCACTCTTATTTTTACCCCATAGTGTGCTTCAATGATTGAGAAGACATTAGGAAGTGAGGTTGAACGGAACGCCAGATCCGCTTCCTTCCAAATATTATTTTCATTGGCCTGAGACTTCTCTACAGAAAATACACCTTCTTGTTTGTTGAACACCGCTTTTTCACCGGCTGCAAGAAAGACTCCTTTCTTTTCACCGCTCTGGGTCAACTTCACTTTTCCACTCAACAATGTAGTCTCCACTTTCCCTCCGGCTCCTGTGTCCTTTACATTAAAAACAGTTCCTAAGACACTGACTTCCATATCTCCCACCTTCACCAGAAAAGTCCGGTCTGCATTCTTTGTGACATGAAACAATACCTCGCCACGCAAAAGTTTCACCTCGCGCACAGAGACATCATCGGTTCCAAAGCTACGGATTTCAGTATTTTTATTGAGCCGGACCACACTGCCGTCAGGCAAAGTTATATTTAAAGTTTCGTTATCATTAGTAGCGTATACTTTATAGGATGGGTCATTATACAGCGAATACTTCAGGACCGCCCCGCCTATGCAAAACAATAAGACAGCCGCCGCAGTAATCCAATACCTGATTGCCCGATATGGTTTTTTATTGATTTTATCTGTTATGGTTGCGAATAGCTCTTTAGGGACAGCACTTTCACGGGAATCAAAGTCATCCCACATCTGTTCCATCGCCTCCGTTATTTCTTTCTCACTCATACCTTTCTGCCCTGCCTTCAACTCAAGAAATTCCCGATGAGAAATGTTCCCATCGAAATAACGTTGAAGAAGAGAAGTCATCTCTTCCGAATTAGTCCCTATATCTTTTCTACTATTCATACCCATTAAAAATAAAAATAAAAAAACACCATATCTTAGGATTCGCCATAAAGGTACGGAGTGACTTAAGTGCACCGGAAAGTACATTCTTCACAGTCTGTTCCGATATATGGAGTTTCTGTGCAATCTCCATATTTTGCATGCCATACTCCCGGCTTTGCTCAAATATCTCCCGCTGCCTGTTTGTCAGACACTTTTTCGCATCCGAAAGAGAATGTTTCAGTTCCTCAAAATATATATAATCTTCCACTGTATTGCGTGATACCCGCTCATTCTCAACAAACAACATATAGTCATCAAACAACGGGTTATTCATCTCATCACGAAATTTATTCAATATCAAGTTCTTTGCTATCGTGAACAAAAAAGACTTGAACGAACATTCCACTCGTATTTCTTTTCTGCCGGTCCATATCTTTATAAAGGTAACCTGCACAATCTCTTTTGCCATCTCTGTTGACTTGGTCATCTTTAATGAAAACCCATACAACATAGGCGCATAATAATCATACAAGACCTGAAAGTCTTTATATGATCCTTGCATTAGCCCGATAATATGTTCCTTTTCGCTGTGCTTTTCCAAAATAGTATATAAATCTAAACGCTAAACTAATTCTAGGCTCTAAGCCCGTCTGCAAATATAAATACTTTGCAAGACATCCAATCAAATTTAATGTTAAAACCCTAAGGTTTCAAAGTCCCTATTCATATTTATCGTACGACACCAAATTCACTCTGCAACTTCCGAAAGGAATGCCCTGCCTGCAAGAGGCAGGAACACTTCCTCTATATCCTGCGAAAGCTAATTGTCACTTACAAGAAACGCCTTGCCTCGCACATCTATTGTATGCGATACCAACCGTCCGCAAGAGAATCCCGGGATAGCTTGTCCGCCACCTACAGTAACTGAGATTTTTCCCGGTTCAACAACTCGTTCCGCCTGGTCGTTAAGCGCTGCAAACTGTTTCGGTTTCAATACAAAAGAGACCTGTTTCTTTTCTCCCGGCTCTAATGCGACACGCTTAAAACCTTGCAGAGTCCGAATAGGAACCTGATAAGAACTACCCTCCAAACTTACATAGAGTTGCACAACTTCTTCTCCCTTTAAACTGCCTGTATTTTGCACTTCTACAGTCAAAGCAACTTGGCCACTATCAGTTTTTATCCTATCCGATGCCGATAATAACTTATAAGCGAATGTCGTATAGCTCAAACCATATCCAAAAGGATACAGGGGCTTATCCCTGAAATACTTATATGTTTTCCCTTCCATACTGTAATCATCGAATGAAGGCAACTGCTTCACCGAACTATAAAAGGTCACAGGTAATCTTCCGGATGGATTAGTGTCACCAAAGATGATATCGGATACAGCTGTTCCGCCTGCCTGACCGGGATACCAAGCCTCAATAATGGCGGGAATATGCTCAGCCTCCCAATTAAAGGCAACAGCGCTTCCATTCAACAGCACCAATACCGTAGGTTTGCCTAAAGCACATATTTCTTTCATCAGTTCAGTCTGAACGGCAGGCAACTTTATATCCAACCGGTCGCCCCCCTCAAAACCATCTACCTTGACTTTCATTTCTTCTCCCTCCAATAAAGGGCTCAATCCCATACAGAAAATGACCACGTCCGACTCTTTGGCCAACCGTACAGCTTCTTCTTTCATTTGAGAATCAGGAACCTCCCATAATAAACGGGCCATTGCATTTTCCGAATGTTTCTGCACATATTCCAAACGGACATTATACTTCTTGCCGGCTTCCAAATGCAACAACTCATATTCTTTATGTGGATGGTGCGGACTGCTCCACTTGGCAATTTCTTTGTTGTCTACGAAAAGGGTAAAATCCGTTGCCGCTTCTGCACCAATGGCATACTCACCTGTCACCGGTGGAACTAAGACTCCTGTCCACCGTACGGAAAATGAGCCGGGAAAGGGCAAAGGTTTATTCTTCCACCACTGAAAATCAATATTCTTATCAGTTTGGCTCTTTACCGGAGTACCCTGGAATTGTCCATTATCAAAATATTCGCCTTTCATTCCATGAGTAGCAAGAGTTTCATCAGTGAAAAGAGATTCGGAGGGTATTGCCCTCAATAAAGGCAGCCCCGGAGCAAGTGGGCATCCCTGCGCATAACGCACCTCTGCATTCGGTAACTTCGCTCTTATGCCGGACAACGGTGTGACCGCTTCCGATGGAAAGCCATTATAATTTCCCAACAATACTTCTTCTTCATCGGCATTAGGACCAATGACGGCTACTTTCTTTATACCTTTAGACAAAGGCAGCAAATTCTTTTCATTCTTCAGTAGCACCATAGATTTGCTTGCTGCTTCCACTGCCAGTTGGCGATGCTTCGGAGAATCCACAACATCCAATGGAATATTCGTATAAGGCACCAGTGAATCATCATCAAACATGCCCAACCTCATACGGGCGGTAAACAATCGAGCCAATGCCCTGTCCACCAATTTTTCATCAAGCAACCCGGACCTCACCGCCTCGGGAATACTTTTATATGTACTGCCACAATTCAAATCCGTACCCGCTTCAACAGCTTTTGCCGCTGCCTCCACAGGAGTACCTACAATGTTGTGTCCATCATAAAAGTCACGCAACGCACTACAATCCGATACAATATATCCATCGAATCCCCATTCACCACGCAACAGCATTTCGAGCTCTTTATTGCCGCAACAAGGCTTGTTCAGATAACTGTTATATGCACACATCACGGAATATACTCCCGCCTCCTTTACTAACTTCTCAAAATGGGGTAAATACGTCTCCTTCATATCACGAAGTGAAGGGCTGGCATCAAAACTATGACGCAATGATTCCGGCCCGCTATGGGCTACAAAATGCTTTGCCGTCGCTATCGTCTTAAGATATTTCGGATCATCACCTTGTAATCCTTTCACAAAGGCTGTTCCTAAACAACCTGTAAGAAGCGGGTCTTCGCCATACGTTTCCATCCCTCTTCCCCAACGCGGGTCACGGAAGATATTTATGTTAGGACTCCAGAACGTCAACCCCTGATAATATCCTCTCTTTCCTTGTTTGACATAATCATTATATTTTGCTCTCGCCTCATCAGAGATAGCAGTTGCAATGCGGAACATAAGTTCATCATCCCACATCGCTCCCATCCCGATAGCCTGTGGAAAAACGGTGGCTAATCCTGAACGCCCCACACCATGCAGGCATTCATTCCACCAATTATAGGCAGGCACTCCTAATCTGGGAATTGCCGGGGATATATGCGTCATCTGACTGGCCTTTTCATCAAGCGTCATTCGTGATACCAAATCTGCCGCCCGTTTTTCAAAGTCCAACGACACATCTTTATATTTTTCCTGCGCTGACAGTGTGCAAGGTACTATCAAAAGGAATATCAGAAGTAATTTATTCATATTTAATTTATTAGGCAGAAGCCTGCGGTTCTTGCAGAGCCGCAGGCTAAAGAAATTAATATTAATAACCGTTTTGCGCTAAATTAGGATTCTCATCTATCGCCTTTTGCGGTATAGGGAAGAGTACAAAATGCGACTCAGCAGCCCAGCCATCTTCAATCGCCTTTTCTATATACTTCCCGTGACGGATAAGGTCTTGCCTTCTATGTCCTTCAAGATACAATTCACGGAAACGTTCGTCCAAAATAAAGTCACGCAATGCAATTTTATCAGCAAAGTCAGACACCACATATTTATTTTCTATTCCAAAAGCGCGTTTATTAATCTTATTAATAATATTGATTGATTCAGAATTTGGTCCATTCAACTCATTCAATACTTCCGCCTTACAAAGCAATACATCCGTATAACGATAATATATAAAATCATTTCCTTGCCTCTCTCCAATTTGTCCCGGGTCTAATCCGAACTTAAAAGGAGCAGCTCCACAAGCCTTGGCATTTTTCTCCTGACGATAATCCACCAACACATCACCTTTCTTATAATAATAACGTATCAGTCCTTTCCGTCGGGCATCACCTTCCTCAAACTTATCATACATATTCCAAGGTACACGTATGCCACCCCAAATGGTAGTCAAAGCATTACTCGGAACAGCTGTTCCATCCTCAAATTTCGCAATTTTCGGTTCAACCGGAAAGAAGTAAGCATTCCAGGCTACTCCCCATCTATTCTGCGCCAATCTTCCTATCGTAAAAATGGCCTCTTTGTTCTTTTTCCCTTCATTTGAAATATTGAAGATTTCACTATAATCATCATACAATTCATAGCCAAGTTTCTCTATTTCAGTGATAGTTTCAAGAGCCTTATCCCACTGTTTTTCCATCATATAGAGTTTCAATAAGACAGTAAGAGCTCCTCCTTTATCAAGATGTCCCCAATCGGCATCAGCCATTTGAGCTTTTGTCTTCAATACAGGAATCGACTCCTTCAGTTCTGTTTCAATATAAGACACATATTCCTCCTTTGACGGACGTTTAGGGGCATATCCCGGACTCGGAACCAGCTCTTCTTCATTCAGAATCAAAGGAACAGGACCAAAAAAGTCATATAAATTAAAAGCCAACATAGCACGCAAAGCACGCAGTTCCGCAATGTAATGATCCTTTGTGGCGACAGAAGACTGGCGTACATAAGAAATAGCAGTAGTAGCGTTCGTCACCCCTTTGATATAATTGAAATAACATGTACTGAAACTACCTCCATCATTGGCTCTCCATTGGAAACGGTCCCATGTCTGCCAGGGTTTTCCATAAGCCGTATTCATCTCATCCGTGGTCAATTCACTAAGAATATACCCGGGTTTATTATTGAGATACGTGTCGATATATGTTTCCGGGAAAGTATAGTAAACTGCGACAATAGCCGCCTTAATATCCTCTTCGCTTTTGGGGAACTCTCCCGGAGAAAGAGTACCAAAGCTCTCATACTCCAGCTTAAACAGTTCATCGCATCCAGAGATGAAGAAACAACCGATCAATAGCAAAAGCCAATATCTGATATGATAAATAAATGTTTTCATCGTTTTATTGTTATTATCGTTAATTAAAATGTGATATCAATTCCTCCCGTGAATGTCCGTTGGTTAAAATAAGCCATATAGCTATCTGTTTCAGGGTCACCACCTGTATAAGGAGTTATCCAGAAAAGATTCTGGGCTTCTACAAAGAAACGTACATTTTTAAATACTTTCTGTTTTTTCAATACACTTGTCGGAAGTTGATATCCCAAAGATAGATTTTTCAAACGGATAAAATCACATTTTTCAATCCAAAAATCAGTACCACTATCATAAGTAGTATAAATACCGGAAGGGTACTTTCCATTAGGGTTACTGGCACTGTACATATCACGTGCGTAGATACTCACATTATCACCATATTTAAACTTATCGCCGGCAATACCAGATGACAATGTACTGTTACTACGTGTCCTTCCAAACTCACCGGTGAAGAAAATGTGCAAATCAAAGTTTTTATAATACAATGTATTTCCAAAACCAATAGTGAAATCAGGAACACTCTTTGATATCCGGACTTTATCCGCATCATCCAACTTACCATCTGCCCCAGGTATAATCTGACGATTTCCATTTTCATCCAATATAAATTCACCATTATCATCCAATAACCAACCATTAAGATCCAAAACTTTTATAGAACCTACAGGGGCGCCCGGCATGTGAGGCAACACATCTCCTTCTTTAATAAGTCCGTCTGTCTTGTATCCCCATCCTATATGTAACGGGTCTGTTCCAGTTTGATAAGCTGACAAAATAGTTTCCGGATTGCGTTCTTTCCACTTGTCTTTGTAGGATGCAAATGACAAATTGGAAGTCCAGCGGAACGACCGGTTAGCAATATTCACACTATTCAACAGAACTTCAACACCCCTGCTCTGAGTCTTACCAAGATTATCATAAACAGTAGATACCGGATACATGGAGCCTACACTTCGCTTATCCAAAAGATCGCTAACTGTTTTTTGATATAGCTCCACGCTACCGGAAAGACGATTATCAAAGAAACCAAAATCCAAACCTAAGTTGACCTCAGTTGTTGTCTCCCACTTAAGATTGGGATTTGCCAATTGAGACGGTTTTACTCCAACCAACATTTTATTATCAAAAATGTAATCTGCTCCAGGAGACATCGTAGCATAGGCACTTCCACCAATATTCGCATTACCGGTCTGTCCTACACTTACACGAAGCTTCAGGTTCGACAGCCAGTCGATACTTTTCATAAAGTTTTCTTCAGAAATCCTCCATGCAACAGCCGCTGATGGGAAATATCCATACTGGTTATTGGTACCGAACTTATCACTACCGTCAGCACGGATAGTGAAAGTCATCAAATACTTATCATACAAATCATAGTTGATACGCGCAAAGTACGAAAGATACTTGGAAATACTTTTTCCACTACTTATTTCATTTAAAAGCTTATCTCCCGATTGCAGTTTGTTGATACCAAAAGCATCACTCAAATAACCTTTTCCTTGCGCCCACACATTTTTATTCACAAACTTCTGATAGGCATAACCTACCATGACTTTCAGATTATGTCCCTTGAATATTTCTTTCTGGAAAGTTGCAGTCAAATCCAACAGATACTGCATGTTATTCGTTGAACTGATAGACGCTTTTGTATTATCAGCTTTTCCAAGAAGATGTGTTTTAGGATATTGCTTCTCCTGACTGGAGAACTGTTGGTTCACACCCCAGCTTGCCTTAATTGCAAGTTCCTTTACAGGAATGAATTCCCAATAATTACTGGTCAAGATGCGGGTAGTGTTAGATACATTCGTTACATCCTTCCACGAAACCGGATTCGGATAAGCCGAATGTTTAGGGTTCAGCATAAAGTCACCATTCTCATCATAAATCGGCAAATAAGTAGGATAAGCATAAGCATCTCTCAGGATACCTGCATAATCGGTACTGCTGGTCAGTTCCGGATTATCAGCCTTAGACTTCGAAATACCGATATTAACTCCGGTATTCACATATTTAGAGAAGTTCACCGTGAAGTTGGCACGACCTGTATATTTATGGTAATCACTGGTTTCAACAACTCCTTCCTGATTGAAGGCTGACATAGATATAAGGTATTTCAACTTATTTTCTCCACCTGAAATAGAGATATTGTTATCAAATACCATACCGTTGCGTGTCACTTCTCCCATCCAGTCCGTCAAATCGCGGGCATTGGCAATATCAGTATCCGAGAACTCCACTCTCAAAGGTTTCTCTTCTGCAGGAGGATCAGAAAGATTGGCATATACCCCCTTCCGATTCTGATATAAATAATCTTCGTAGAAGAAGCGGTTGGTAGTTTCCATTAGTTCTCTGGCTCCCATCATTTCAATAGGAGTAGAAATCTTTTGCATGGATACATTAGAACGGACATTTACATTCAAAGTGCCCGCCTTTCCTTTCTTAGTATTGATAAGGATAACACCATTCGCAGCTCTGGCACCATAAATAGCTGTGGCACTCGCATCTTTCAGCACCTCTACAGATTCAATATCATTAGGACCGACAATCGCAATATCCCCCTTACCAGCCACAGGAAAACCATCAATAACAAAGAGTGGTTCATTTCCTGCACCTGTCGAGGCTTTACCACGTATGCTGAAATCGAAATCACCACCGGGTTTTGCCGATGTTTGCAACACATTCAAACCAGCAACACGTCCCTGAAGCATGGAACTGATTGACGCAACTGCCGCTTTAGGCAAATCATCACCCTTGACAGATGCCACGGCTCCCGTTAAATTGGATTTCTTAACCGTACCATATCCCACTACTACTACTTCATCCAAATCCGTAGCATTAGGTTTCATGGTTACACTCAGATTTGTATTGTTGCCAACCACCACTGTTTCCTTCTGATAGCCTACGTACGAAAACACCAATACAGACTTAGCATCGGGGACATTTAAAGAAAACCGCCCTTCATAGTCAGTGATAGTGCCCAATGAGGTACCTTTCACAGTAACATTTACTCCAATCAAGGTTTCTCCCATCTCATCCAGGACTACACCTTGCACTTTCTTTTGTTGAAGCACACTTTGGGATTGTTCTTTATCAGACGTAACCTCAGCATATCCACTCAATGGGAATGCAAGACAAAAGCATAAAGCCAGGTTGCTTACAATTAAAAATTTACTTTTCATCATTCATTACTAGTTTAAGATTAATTTGTTCTAATATCGTTTGGTTTTAAAGTATACACCCCGTTTCGATAAACGTACCATAAAGAAATACATGTTATATAGCATTATTTTTCTTTCCTGATATATAGCTTCCCTGTAGCGCCCGAATGTTCGGTGACTGCACGGACTAAATAAAGCCCTGATTTGGGGACATCTACTGACACTTGACGAGTGTTTATATCAGTCAATGCGGAAATCAGCATACCCGTAGTGTCATATATCCATGCGGAAAGAATGTCCAGCTCTGATGTAGATTGAATTTCGAGCTTCCCGTTTACAGCCCGGAAAGTAAAAGGTACTTCCTGAGGCGAACCGGTTGGTATAAGAGCCGTTCCCGTCTTCCATTCATCCAACGGAATCACTGAGGGCCAGTCCTCGGAAACCGGATCACTATCAGCTTCTCCACCATATTTTAAGGAAGTTCTGACGGGGATTAAAGCGACACAGATTGTTGTGGGAGCATCTACTCCGGACAAATGTATGGACAGTTTCTTTACTGATGAGTTATCAGCATCCTTACCCGAAGGTTTGCGGGAACCGGGCAAAGCCTTAGCATCCATTATCTCAAATGTCGCATGAGCCGGAGACAATATCTTAGCTATCATCTTGTTCATCTGATTTTTTGTATTCGTCAAGACAGCCTCCTTGCCACCGGCAGTGACTGACACCGTCTGTTTGGTATGCATAAACCAATAGAGTTCATCATTACTGGTTCGATTCTCTATTTCATCTTGTATGATGAACGTTACACGGTCCCTATTAAGAGCGATTTTATCTTTTATAGTCTTCACTCCTCGCTTATACGATGACGTCTTTTTGTTGTAGGCAGGGGTTAAGTCGGCAATGGCATAGTTGACTTCATCCGAGATGGATGTTTCGATGACAGGTGAAAATGCAAGTGCATCCTGATGCTGGGTGGCATCCGGGTTAATCAAAACACAGTTATGTCCTTCCGGATTCTTCCGATAATAATTGTATCGTTTTCCTTCACTCTTCCCCTGCCAGTCCCAAATGTCGCTGGCATTATAATCCTCCGAGCCCAAATCACATGCCCATCTGTCGCCCAATGCATCTATCACGAAAGTCCCCATGTCCATATCTCCATGAGCTACCTGCGGAGTTCCGGCTTTGAAGCCTAACCACTGGGTCCAGGCATTGGCATTGCCATCCCATATATTTCGGGTGAAAAAGAGTTCGGGACCTTTGAAGTAATGAGATTTCGTCAACATGGCTCCTGTAGCATTATAGACTTCCGGGTCATAATAGGGGATATAGACGTTCTTCTTGTCCGCCTTGCAATATTGAGCCAAGGCAGCATCTTTATATTGCTTGGCAAACCACCACACTTCCATCCAGCTGAATTTGTCTTCATTGGAGTCGGCGTAATTGAAGTTCCTCTTATCCCATCCGCCTGAAACGTGGGCCGGATAGCATCCCGTTTCTTTCAATCCGGGGACGGAAAGAAGTTCCAAATCATTTTCCAGGCTTTTCTGCAATGAGGTAATAAGCCAAACAAGATATTTAGTGCCGTATGCCCAATAGGCCGGGCCCTCTTTATAGCCGCCTGCCGGTGCATAGCCGGTCATTGAGGATTGAATGGACTTCATGCCTTCCAATAGAATCTTGCCACATAAGCTTTCGTCTTCTCCTGCGACGTCTCCCAAGATGGCTAATGCCCCCATCATAATACCACTATTATTCACCGTGTTCATGTTATTCTCCCAGCCATACCACACGCATCTGCCGCTATAAGCATCCCATGCTTTCTTTAGTCCCTGATTGACAATTGCCCGGCAGATGACCTCCTTCTGCGTGGCAGAAAAGGCATCATACATCCAATCGTAAGCCATCGCAAAAGCGGCGGTCATCTCAGCTACATCCAAGAAATGATCAGGCTTCCAGTCAACCCAACCGGCAGCAGCTTCCAAGTCGGCATACGCTTTTGCCACATATTGCGTCTTTTTAGCTGCATCTTCAGAAAGTTGATAACCTATGCCCAGCTTTTCCATTCGCGAAAGCATTTCCCGGGAAGTGGTAAGTAAATAGCCATTATTGTCCAAGGTGCGTTCTATCAAAGGTTTCTCCAGTTCTTTGTCGGCGTTAGTCAAAGCGGTAGTAACAGCCTTAGTCAAATCCGGATTATTGCCGTCTGCCACCCATTTCTTTACATTGCCAAAATCATCAAGGTTCATCCTGACCCTCGGATGCGAATGCTTTTTAGTCTCGCTGATAAACCGGGGAACCGTATATCCACAGAATTCTCCTACGTAGTCAGTGTCCGCATCGGCGTTGATGTTGACACTTCCGATGACCGGCGAATTCTTCCAAGAACCATTCCCCCAGGTTATTTTCAGAAACCTTTTGCCGGGGAAGGATTTTCCAACATCGTTCAGTTCATAGATGATGTGCGTCCAGTTCGTAAATGCCTGTTTAGGGCCGACCCTGAAGGTCACAGCATCGGAGATGTCAGTGTAGGTGCCGTTCGCGGCATCAGAGAGATAGAATTTAAGTTCGGCATCATGCGTACGGTAACGATAACCATGTATCAGAATGGTCTGAATATCGACATTGTTCTTATAAATAAGGTACGAATTGGATGCAGAACCGGTGTTCATCTCTAGAACCGTATCGAAATCAAACTTCTCAATATCCACTTCATCAGACAGAATGCGCACCTGCGGCGAATAGGAGTGGATTTTAGAGAAATCAGTCAAATCATCCACTATCGCAGGATTGTTCTGGGCATACGATGAAATAGCTGCCAGACAAAACAGACATGCCGCACAGGCACGATAGCTTCTAAAAGAAAAAAGTTTTTTCATACTATTATATTTTTGATTAAATTAGGAGGTTCACCATTGCTCCATTGGTTTCACCACATAGGCAGGGTGCCCTTTCTCATTATTCTGTTCCAACGGAACCATCAGGACTGAGATGATAGTATTAGTGACGTCATCAACGCAGATAGCCACTTTACGAAATCCCTCATTAACAGATTCCCGTTCGCCTTTCAGCGAGCCCGGCATAGGAGTTGCCTCCATTGCCTGAAACTTGGCTCCCACAGGTGAAAGAACCTTCATATACAAATGCTTTCCATTCTGTGTCAAGACAGCTTCCGAGGTGTCCGATTGTATATTGATATCAGCCTTCGTATGCATAAACCACCAGACGGGCGAGGCAGCTTTAGTAGTAACTTCGTCCTGTACCAATACATCTTTGCGATTATTCAACAGCATAACCCCACGTTTCACTTTCTGCGCAGTACGCTCGTAAGCGGGAGTCAGGTCGGCAATGGCAAATGTGGAATCCCGACCGTTCAGTGAAGTACGGACTATCGGAGAAAAGGCTAATCCCTTCTGATGAAGTTCGGAATCAGGCGCCACAAGTAGGCAGTTATGCCCCTCCGGATTTTTCCGGTAATAGTTGTAGCGGGCGCCGAACGGCTTGCCTTGCCACTCCCAGATTCCCGGAGCATTGTAATCTTCCGGTCCCAGATCGACGGCCCAACGCTCTCCCAGGGCGTCCAACACGAAGGTGCCCATGTCCATATCAGCATGCGCCTCTTGGGGAGTACCGGCTTTGAAGCCAACAAAGGTGGCATTATCGTCGAACCACTCACTGCGGAACGTAACCAACTCCACTCCTTTAAAATATCTGTCGAGCGGAAAGTCACGGGCATCTTCAGGATTGGAGTATAGTTCGGGAGAATAGTACAGCAATCCGGGGAGTCTGCCTGAATTGCGGAAATGCCATGCCAAATCTTTCTGGTTATATTTACGGGCAAACCACAACTGTTCGATGGCTCCCAACTTCATAAGGCCACCGTCTGCATAATTGAAAGTGCCGTTGGGTCCCATTACATAAGTGGGGAAGTATCCGGTCTTTTCCAGTCCGGGAGTTTGGGAGAGGTCAAAATCCGTACCGATGCTGCTCTCAAGGGTTGACAAGAAGTTCACGAGATACTTGGTGCCGTATCCCCAGTAATTGGGTCCTTCCCGATAAGCTCCATCCGGGGCGTAGCGGGTTATTGAGTTCTGAATGGATTTAAGGGCTTCCAGAATGATCTTTCCGGATAGTTCGGGAACTTCATCCGCAATGGCCATGGCTCCAAGGGCAATGCCTGAGTTGTTGACCGTATTCATGTTGTTTTCCCACGAATACCACACGGTTCTTCCGCTATACACATCCCATGCTGTCTTCAAGCCATGTTCTACGATTGCATTGCGGATGACGGCCCGCTGCTCCGTGGTCCATGCATCGTACATCCAGTCATACGCATAGGCGAAAGCGCAGGTCAGCTCCGCAGTGTCCAGATAGTGGTCGGGCTTCCAATCTTTGAAGTTGGCGGCAGATTCCAAATCTTTCCACGCTCTATCTACGTATTTCCGGTCTCCGGTCAGTTGGAAGGCCTGCCCCAGTGTTTCCATCCGGCCGAGCACTGTGCGGGCTGTGGCCAGCAGGTATCCCTGGTAGTCTATTTTATATTCGATTACATCTTCCGCAAGCATCTCGTCGGCCCGCTTAATGACACGGTCCGCACTTTTAGAGAAGTATTCGTCCTTCCCGTACCAGCGGCGCATGTTATCGAAGTCCTCCTTCGTAGCCTTGATGCGTGGATGACCGTTGTTCGGGTGTTTCTCGCAAATGGACTTTACTATCTTCTCTGCCGTGTATCCACGGAATTCATTCACATACTCCAGGTCATCTTCTGCATTGATGTTGACGCTGCCTATGCACGGGGAGTAGGTTGAACCACGTTTCAACTCTACACGCAGATAACGGTAGGTTGCCTCCAGATCGTTCTTCTCATAGATGATGTGCTGCCAATGGGGATACGCCTGCTTGGGTGCCAACCGTGAGTCAATGTCCAAGGGCACATAGTCGTTGCCATCGGCCGACACGTAGAAGTTTAGTTCTTGGTCAACGCTTCTCCGGTTCTTATAGGTATGCACCAGTAAGGTCTTTATCCCGAACGGCGCATAATAAGTGGCGGTGCCCACCGAGGTGGAGTCATCCAGTTTCAGCACTGAATCGAAATCATAGATATTCGACTCGACATCTTTCTCATTTACCAATCCCGCTGTGTGCGAATTGATTTTCTGGAAATCATCAAGGTCATCGACAACGGCTTTGTTCTCGGCTACCGATGTGCATGACATCAGCAGCAAACAAGCAAACAAATACAAATAGTTCTGCATAATTTAGTTATTATTTTTAATGGGTTCAAATATAGTTGTAAAGGTGAATTGCCTTGGGAAGACGCGATACCTGTTCATGACCGAAATGGCGTTGCACCCCACCCCACTGATTTCATAATCGATGTTCAGCGTCACATCGTCCGTGAAGTTCAGTTGGAAAGGATAGCGGGCACGGGTGAGGTTGTCGGTGCTTACCAGCCGGGCACTTAGGTTGAAGAGGGCGCTGCCTGATATTTTCAGACCGTTGCCTTCCGCATCCGTCAGGAGGCAATAGCGGACATCCGTGCGATTGCCATAGTCTTGCGGTTCCAGATAAGGGACGTACATGTCTTTCACGGGCATCCGGTATATCCCCGTCTTATAGCCGGTCTTGCGGTCGGGGTAGTTTTCTTCGGGGCCCCGTCCAAACCATTCGATGAAGCGGAAGCGACGGTTCATGACCAGTTCGATGCCGGCTTTGGGTATCCAGGCGGGCTGTTTGCCCCAGGGGATGAGGGTATGCTTGAGGGTCATCCGGCCATCCGGCGCAAGGGTGTAGAGGAACAAGTCTTCCCACACCGTCGTGAAATTGCCGGACTGCTGCACGTTCTTCACCGTCACCTGCACATTGCCGTCCGAAAGTTGCTGCCAGGAGAAGCGGATGTTTTGGGAGGTAAGCCTATCCAGCCCTGCGGCGAACCAGGGGTTGGACGGGCCATTTCCCATCCCCGCCCGGCGCTCGCCGGTATGCGCGAATCCATTTCCCCAAGAGTCGGATTCGTTGGATAACGGTGCTCTCCAGACATTGCCGATGGGGCCTCGCTCCAGATATTCCGAGTTGTGATATTGCAGAGAGCTCAGAGTACCGTTCTTTTTATCGAAGACGTAGGCGAAGGAGCGGCCGGAGAGGGTCAAGGTGGTGTCTGAATCCAACGCCTCGATTGGCTCGGTCGCCTCGCCGACTTGTTTCCTTGCCGACTGATGCCTCTGCTTCCAGGGCAGTTCCAACTCTTCCCATGCGACCTCGTAGTTTGCCGGAATGGCGGGTGTCGCATTCTGTTGGAGGAGGCTGACTTGCAGATGATATTCGCTGCCGTCGATGACTGACGGGATGCGGGATGCGGGAAGCTGGTAGGCGACGGATTGCAACGGCGCCACATCCAGCGTCTCGCTCCATTCGTCTGTTTTGCGCCCGTCCTTCAATAGGAGGAATCGCATGCGATAGTGCTTGAAGTTGGTGAAGCTAAAGCGATTCGTTATCCGTAATGTGAGTGAAGGCAAGTCAGCCCACTCTGCGTGCAGGGGCTGCCCGCTCTTCTTTATTTGCATGGCTTCCGGTTGCAAGGTCCTGTCCGGCCAGACGACACCGTAGGCACGGGCACCGATACCCAGCGTGTAGAAGCGGTCTTGGCTGACGACTTCATCGAAGTTCACCCACAGGCGGGCATCGGGCAATAATCTCTCCGAGCAGGCGTACAATTCGTCTATCGGACAAGCCTTGGCGAAGACGCTGGCGTGGTCCACGTCGGCCTGCAACAGGTGGTGACGGGTTTCCATACCTTCCTTCTCGGCGTCACGGCCGATGTTGAGCGGGAAGGGGAAATTAAGTATATCGCCGGAACATTCCTGCTCCGCCAACTGCTGCCGGTCAATGTACAGCCGCATTTGTTTGCCATCGTAGACGGCTGCGAGGTGGTGCCACCGGCCTTCCCAATCGGGAGGGAGCAAAGCCACAAGAGATTTCCTCTCTTTGCCGGTGTGCAAATAGAATTCCACTTCACTGGCTGACAATTGCCGCAATCCATATTGGTTTGCCCCTTTGGTCAAGATAGACTTCCCACCATTCCAGGAAGAGGGTTTCAACCAAATAGAAAGAGACAGTTCTTTTCCTGCGATGTCCAGCTTGGGGTCACGGTAGAACTCTATCCATTCGTCATTGCCCGAGAGGCTGACGGCCTTGCCTTGCCGACCGGGGATGGCGGAGATATTTCCCATCAGCACTCCCTGGAGAGAAGAGGCGGAATAATCCCGTACCCAGGAAAGCGGAACGTCGAGGCCGGGACTTACCCAGTCCCAAATGGCTCCACCGATGCAACGGGGATAACGATGGATGATGTCCCAGTATTCATCCAGCGCTCCGACGCTGTTTCCGGTAGCTGAAAGATATTCGTCCATATAGGAAGGACGTGGGTCCTCGCTCTCGGGGACACGGGCCATGCGGTATTCCAGCTCCATTGGTGTGGGGTAGCGGGGGCCTATGATGTCTTCGCAGGCCATACCCCGGGCGGGATAGAGGTCGTCGGAATTGGCGCCGTACATCCAGCCGGGACGGGTGGGGTCAAGTTCCTTTCCACGGGCAATGGCGTGGCAGATGTTCTCACCTTCACCCGATTCGTTTCCGGCGCTCCAGAGGATAATGGAGGGGTGGTTGCGGTCACGCAGCACCAGTTTCTCCGTTCTTTCCAGATAGGCGGGCAGCCACTGGGGCAGGGAGGAGAGGTGCTCGGTGGCGTGCGCTTCATTGCCCACTTCGTCAATGATATAGAAGCCGTATTCATCGGCCAGCTCGAGGTAGCGGGTGGTGGGTGGATAATGGCTGGTGCGGATGTTGTTGATGTTTAGCCGCTTCATCAATTCGAAGTCCCGGCGGATGGTGGCTTCGTCCATGGCATGGCCCAGGCGGGGGTGCTGCTGATGGCTGTTGACGCCGTAGAGCTTCACGGGGACACCGTTGACGAGCAGGCGGCGCTGGCCGTCGATTTCCACTTGACGGAAACCGACGCGGGTGCTGACGGCTTCGAGGGTGCGGCCGGCGGGGTCGACGAGGGTGAGCACGAGGGTGTAGAGGTGGGGGGTCTCGGCGGTCCACTTCTGCGGGGTGCGCACTCGTTGCCGCAGGGAGTATGTCCGGGAAGAGGAAGCGGACAAAGCGCTCACCGGCATGACTTGCGTGAAGACTTTCCGGCGTTCGGGGTCGAAGAGTTCGGCGGTCAGCTTCAGGCCGGCAGCGGTCTGCTTCTCCGAATAGTTCTTCAGTTGAAGCTGGAGGTTGAGCTGGGCGTCACGGTAGTCCGCATCGAAGTCGGTGCGGACGAAATAGTCGAAAAGGCTCACCTTGGGACGGGCCACGAGCATGACGTCACGGAAGATTCCGGCGAGGCGCCACATGTCCTGGTCCTCAAGGTAAACACCGTCGGAGTATTGGAAGACGTTGACGGCGATCTGATTCTTCCCCACCTTTACATAAGGAGTGATGTCATATTCGGCGGGTTCCATGGCGCCTTGGTTGTAGCCCACTTCATGGCCGTTAATCCAGACGAAGGAGGCGGAGGCCACGCCCTCAAAACGAAGAATGACTTGCCTGTCGCTCCATTGGGCGGGAATCTCAAACTGATGCCGATAGGAGCCTACGGGGTTGTAGTCTCGGGGGATGAAGGGGGGATTGGCCTTGAAGGGGGTGGCGATGTTGCGGAACAGGGGGGTGTCGTGACCCTCCATCTGCCAGTTGGAGGGGACGGTGATGCGGCCCCAACGGGAATCGTCGAAGTCGGTCTTGAAGAAGTCCCGGGGCGACGCCTCGGGGGTGGCGGAGAGCTGGAACTTCCAGAAGCCGTTGAGCGAAAGCGTTCGGGAGGAGGCGGCTCGGGAGGAGGCATCGGCTCCGACATCGACCCCCGCCAGCGCTTCGGCGGCGGTGGCGTAAGGAGTCATGGAGGCGTGTCCGGGCTGCTGATTGGTTTCTATCAGTCGCGGATTCTCTATATAATGATACACGTCGTCCATGAAGGGGCGGGCGGGCGACTGGGCGCCGGCCTCCACGTCCAGGAGGAGGGCGGCGAGCGTAGAAATCAAGACGGTTTTTCGTTTCATAAGCGGGTGTTATTGGGCGATGACTTCGTGGTAGGCCTGTTTGGGCTGATGGTTCTCGTCGAAGAGCAGGGGGTGATTCTTCCGGCCTTCCACCGGGAAGTTGTTCAGCCAGGTGTGGTTGTCGGCCACGCCCCAGAAGGCTACGCAATCGATGTGGTCTTTATACTCTTCGAAGAGGCGGAAGCACATCTTATAATAGGCGGCCTGCCGGGCTTCAAGCTCAGGGGTGAAAGGCTTTTCGGCTTCTTTGTCGTCGTCGTAGAGGGAGACGTCGAGCTCGGTGATTTGAATCTTCAGGCCGAGGGAGATGAACTTGTCAAATGCGGCGCGGATTTCGTCTTCGGTGGGATGGCCTATCTTCCAGTGGGCCTGGAAGCCGATGCCGTCGATGGGGACGCCTCGCTGCCGCATGCGGCGGATGATGCGGTAGGCGGCCTCACGCTTGGCGGAGTCGCAGAGGTTGTAGTCGTTATAGTAGAGGTCGGCGTGGGGAGCGGCCTGGCGGGCGAAGCGGAAGGCAAGATCCAGGTATTCTTCGCCAAGGATGTTGTACCATCGGGAGCGGCGGAGGCCGTCGGCTTGCTTCACGTCGATGCCTTCGTTCACCACGTCCCAGCAGAAGACGTCGTCGCGGTATCGGGTGAGCAGGGTGGAGATGTGGTTCTTCATCCTCTCCTTCAGCAAGGCGGGGGAGGCGACGGTATCCCCGTCGGTGAAGAACCAGTCGGGGGTGGTCTGGTGCCACACGAGGGTATGTCCACGCATGGCGAGGTGGTTGCGGCGGGCGAAGGCGACGAGCCAGTCGGCTTTTTCAAATTCCCAAACATCCTCCTGTGGATGTACGTGAAGGGGCTTCATGGCGTTGTCGCAGGTAATGCTACTGAAATGCCGCACCACCAGGGCGGAGTCGGTGCTCCGGATGCGCTCGCCGGAGACGGCGCCGCCTATCAGGAATGCTCCTTCATAGCGTTTCTTCAACGACATGCTCTCGGTGGGAGAAGCCGATTTTTCACTCAAAAAGAAATAAATCCCCGTTCCTGAGCAAATGGATATTGCAACCAGAACAAACAATAATCTTAGTTTTTTATTCATAATGACAGTTTCGTTATTTAGTTATTTCGTTGATTATCAATAGATAGTATTTACATATCATTTGCTGCATAATGTAAAAGCATTTACCGCCGCATGTAACGACCTTTACCCCCTATTGTAACGCTCTTTACCTCGGCATGTAACGGCCTTTACCTCGGCATGTAAATGAAGTTACCATTAGGGGTAAACAGAATTACCACGAAATGAAACAACAATGCACTTGTAAGGTAAAGCAGGATACTCCCTTTCAAAGCAGCCATGAACCATCTAACTACTGATTTGCATCATTCATTGAGAAACGTGGCATCAAATTCAAATCCTTCTCATGAATCTGTACACTGTTTCCTTGCTCCATTATCTTAATTCGTATGGAATGCCCGGCATTTGTAGAGAAATGCAGCACTCCGTCTTTCTCCTCCCTATAGAGAAACCGCGGTTTCTCCGCCTTCGTACCTGCCTTCACAATCTTTACGTAAATACCAAACCAATCAGGCTCCGAAGGAAAAGCATACTCCCGGAATTTAGCAGCCCGCTGGTGATAAAGCGGACTTGTCGTATCCCGCTCCCTCAAAACAAGATTGCAAGAGCATAACTTACCCCCTTTCAACTCATACGGAAAGAGATAGAAATCATAACCATAAGCCCGCAATATAACCTTCTCGTCATCCTGTGCTATTTGTTCAAAATTGTCGGATATACCTACCCCGAACTCGCACATTGTAGAACGAATGTCTGACAAATCTCCCCTCCATTGAGTGATATGCCACATCGTCGGCAAACGATTATAGACACAAAAAGCAGAAAGTTCATGCTGATCCGTAAATCCGTTATTAGGCGAATAGGTGCCCGGAATAAAAAGAGTAGCCCGCTCATTCTCATTCTTACCGGCCGACGCAAGGCAATGTATCTGTTGCCAGAAATAGTTTCCCCATCCCGTCATGCTCCCCATCGCAACATCCTTCAGCTGATAAGTCTGGAAAATGAAAGGCAAAGTCCCCGCTTTTCCGATAGCTTGGAAGGGATAGCTTCTCTGCTCATTCAGCCTGCAGACTTTCTCATCAGGAACATAGCCCGACGGAGTTTCTTGCAGGAACGGCACACGTATATCTCCCATCCTCTGGCAATTCCGGTAATCCCGCCCTATTCCGCTGACCGGAAGCTTCAGAAGCGGATGGGTTACAGCCGACTGCAACAAATAGATATAGTCGAGCACTTCGGTAGCTTCCCGCTTCATACGTTCATTATCCGCAAACTGACGAATATCGAGTAATGCCCGGAAAATCACATCGTCATACGTAGTGGACAAAAACTCATCAATACCGTAAAACTTCCAATGGTTATAGAAGCGCATCCACTGAATCTTGGACATCCTTTGCAGCCGGTCGCTATTGAAGCGTTCGGAAGCCACCAGGAGCGTCTGCACATACATTGAGAACACGTTGCTGTACGCCACGCACTCCCTGCCCAGCTCCCAAATCTCTTCATTGAACCGCCGCTCCGCCGCCTCCACCAGCCTGTGGCACGACAGCACGAAGGCCGCTCTCGTAGTGAACGACATCCTCGATTGCAGCTCCCACAAATTCACCAGCATGTGATGCGCATGGAAAAGCGGAACGTTCTTGTCTCCGATTTCAAGGCCGGGTCCCCATGCCCACAACCCGTAGTCACCGGATTCTTCATCCGGATTTTGGAAAGCGATAACTGCATTGAGGACACTGTCGGCACGCGCAATATTTGCCGGGCAATCGGAACGGTACAGCAGAGTAGCATACTCCAGCGAAAGACCGAAATTTCCGTTTATAAGCTGTTTACCCGGTTGATAACGCTTTCCCAATTCCTGCATGCGCAGGTCTCCCCGGGATGCCAAGGCCCATGAACCTTGTGCATACATAATGATCAATACCAACGATACTAAAAGATGTTTCATTTCTTCTGTTCTTTTAAAAGTTTGTCTATTTCGATAGCAGCAAAAATAACCGGGAAAAGCCCATGAGTATCATTCGTACAGACAGTCCCGTTCAGATAGTCGTTCACGTCATCGGAACACATCGTACCGATACATATATTATGAACTTCTCCTTCAGACCCTATCATTCTTTCGATACCCTGCCAGGCATTTAATGCAACCGTGGTATATTCATCACCCGGAAGCCAGCCGTTTCGCACTCCTCTTGCTATGCAACAGGCGAAGATGGCACTACCGGATGTTTCCAGATAAGCATCCTTGCGATTAATAACATTATGCCACAAACCCGAAGCATCCTGATATCCGGTCAAGGTCTTCACCAGCTTGCGGTAATGTTGCAGAAGCCGGTGATGTTGGTGGTAGGTCTCGGGCAGGTAAGTCAGCAAATGGGTCACAGCCCATAATGCCCAGCCGTTGGCACGCAACCAATAGGGTTGATTCACCTTCCTTTCCGAATATTGCGCATGCTGATACAGTCCGTCTTTTTTATTATAGACATATGAATTAAACGCAAAGACCTGTCTTACGGCATCATCGTATATCTTATCACGCTCCGCAGGGTTTTCCGACAAACGAGCGGCCTGAACCAAAAATGGAATCCCCATATACATATCATCTGTCCACACTGTATACTTCTCCGGTGTCTCCCTCATAAAATTACCTTCGGGTGTACGTACCTGCCTATATAATACATAATCCTTGGTCTGTTCGAACAAACGTCGGTAGGCAGGCTTTGCTTTCTGGCGGTCACTGCTAAGCAGGCGCTCTGTGAAGGGAAGCAGCGGAGCGGCGGTGAAGTCCAGTAGAAAACTCTCAACAACACGGTTATCATACGAGTTAAAAGCGTTAAGTTCATACTTCTGCCAGGCCAGGTATGGAATTTTATCAATGTAGAAATCACAATACGTCCGGCAATACTCATTATACTTATTCTGTCCGATATAGTCTCCCAGCTGTTCCATAGCCCATGCCAAACCTCCCGCATGATAGTTGAAAGCTGTATATCCTTCCCCCCACGGTTGGTGTATCTCGGCATTGGTAAGCACAACTTCAATCCGTGGCAACATCCACGCTACCTTCTTGCCGTCCTTTCCTTCGTATAAAGTGCCGGGAATAAAATCTGTCCCTAAAATATCTCCTTGGTGAAAAGCCTTTTCCGGAAGTGTACCCAGCATAAGCCACTTTGAGAGGTTTACCACTGATTCATCAATCTTATTAAATCCTTTCAGTGTAAAGTTAAACCCTGACGGACGAAGATAAACCCGCCACTTCCTACCATCTGCGGGGCACAAGGACTTTATGAGCAAGCAGTTTGTACCTTTCGAGAGTGGGAGGAGGATTTCTCCCCCCACCCGAACATCACGTTCAACCAACCGAAAGGCGTCATCCTTCATGTCACTTTTCTCAAAAATCTCTTTACCATTTAAATATACCTTGCAATTTCCCCGATTCCCTATTTTCAAACTTGCCAATGTATCCTTTTCCACAACAATTGTAGAAAGCGCACAAGCAACTCCCTGTTCACTGAAATTACGCGAGAAGTCCAAAGTCTGGGTTTCTCCGTAACTCTCATCCGTAGCCACGGACAGATTATAATGAAAGCGCACGTCTTCAAGCACTTTGTCGGCCACCTTCACAACCGTCTCAACGGGGCTTCCGGCCATTGCAACAAACATAGGAAGCAATGGTAATATTCCCAAAAGACTCCTCCTTTTCCTATACATTGTCACTTCATTTTATAATGTAATATGGTGTCGAAAATGAAAGGTTCGCTATCGCGTAATAAAGTCAGCATCTCAGCCGAAGCCAACAGGAACGGGCCATAACTATGTGCTGCATAAACATTCACCGGGCGATAGTAATAATAAGCCGGTTCAAAACTAATACTGGTTCCAACACATGTGTTCTTTATCTGCCCGTTAGCCTCGACTTGCGTGGTAAGTGCATTCCAAGCAAGGGATGCCATAGGGGCATAGGCTACCTTATCAATATAGCCTCGGTTAATGGCACGCGCTATGGAATAGACGAAAATGGCTGACGCGGACGTTTCCAGATAAGAATCATTCCTATCCAATAGTTGGTGCCACAAACCATCGCCAGACTGGCAAGCCGCCAATCCTTCTATATGCGACTGTAATAATTGCAATATCCGCGGGCGGTCTTTATGGTCAAGCGGCAATACTTCCAATAGTTCTACCATGGTCATCACAGCCCAACCATTTGCCCTGGCCCAATGTAATTGGGGATGTGCTTTCATATCTGCAATCCATCCATGGGCAAAGAGTTTTTTATCCATATTAAACATCTTCTCAGAAAAACGGAGTACCTGCAAAGTGGCATCATCATAGTATTTATCATCACCAGTCAACTTACCCATTTGAGCCAAAGCAGGCACACTCATATAAAGGTCGTCCAACCAAACAGAATTTTTGAAAGGCTTGTTACGGGCAAAGTTTCCATCAGGCAGGCGCAACTGATTCTTTGAAATATGCTCCATATATCCATCTATTATAGGACGCAGTTCTTTTCCCCACTCATAAACGGATGCCTTCAGCATTGAGAAACACATGGCACCTGCATCGTCCAACGAACGGGGATTTACAACTGTAGGAATTGGATTACTGACTTTAGGATTCTTCTCAAAACGAGGACGATATATTTTATACAGATCGTTGATAAGGGTAAGACGCTCCTTGACATAATTCATATACCGGGAATCACCTGTTACTTCACCCGCCAGAAGCATGCCGGCATAGGTAACACCCCACTCATAATGGGTAATACGGAAATCCCCACTTTGCAATTTTACCTTCTCCGGCAGTTTTTTAAAGTTTGTAATTTTTTGTTCACTAACAGCATCCACCAGTGCTCCTGGAGTGTGTTCATTCAGGTAATCATATACCTTTGCCATCATTTTTTTTATGACTAACGTGTCGATAGCCCCGTAAGGGTTTTTATAGTCAGCTTCCATCAGATGCAGCCAAGTATTGGCATCATTCTTTATTGCAGATGAATTCTGTGAGTAGGAGTATGTTGCCACACAACATAAAAAGATAATAAATACGGTAATTTTCTTCATGGTTACTTGCTTTTTCTATATTTGTTTTGTTAAGTATACACGAGTATTCAAGATTAGTACCGATGAAGAATTTATGTTTTATAGCATATTTCTTCAATCCAAGTGATAGTATTGGAAAATTTAAAGCAGAACTAGTTAATTTTGTACGGTAATCACATTAGCACATTTAGTTCATAACGGAAAAGAAAGGAAGGAAATTATCTTTTTGTTCTTTTTCTCTTGATTCTCTGCACTCGGACTGTGTCAAAACCGTATCATCTCCGTAGTATCTCCGTAGCCATACAACCGAATTTGGTACGGTCCAGATACGGACTTGATACGGATCGGATATGGAGAAGATTCTCGGATTGGTCTGAAAGTCGGAAATGAATCAAATAATAGTTTAGCTCATAACTGAAAGTTTCTTTTCAGCATGGAGCAAATGCAAATCAAACTATATTTGTCATATTCCGCACAGGTATTCTAAAAAAAATCTATCTTTGTCGCGTATTTCTTTCGTAGGGAAGAAATATGTTTTCCGATTTGGAGATATCATTTTATTATTCGTAACTTCTAAAGTCTGGTAAATTTTTGCAAGAGCGAATAATAAGTGGAAGTCTCCACGTCTGGGTTGCGTATAACTTTGTTATATACACTCTGGCGTGGGGCTATTGCTTATTGTTTTCTTGACAGGTTTACCAGAGCCTTGGAGTTGAATAATAATGCCAATAGTTCCCACGTCTCTTCTTTACATTAGAGAAATAGGAACACACGACTAACCCTTTAAAACTTATAACACGATGGATGAACTTCTTACCTGCTCCTGCCAGATGAAAACCGACTTAGAGAACTCAGCCGATGCATTTTCCTTTTTCAAAGAGAACTACCCCCTATCCAGTATTACGAATAACCTGAATACACTTTCCGAGCAAGAACTGCGCTGCGCTTGTTGCCTGATGGGAACTGTCTTAATGGGAATGTCCCGAAAAAAAACAATTTGGGAGCGATTGAAAGTAAAGAAGTAGGATTCGGTTAATTTCTTACGCAAACTCAAGGCTATAAGCAAAATAATCGCTACTTTTGCACATTCAATTGAAAAAACATATCAACTCATGAGTAACCAAAGATACATGATGCGTGGTGTCAGCGCGTCTAAAGAAGATGTGCACAATGCCATCAAGAACATTGACAAAGGTATTTTCCCGCAAGCTTTCTGCAAAATTATCCCTGACATTTTGGGCGGTGACCCGGAATATTGCAACATCATGCACGCCGACGGTGCAGGCACAAAGTCCTCATTGGCTTATATGTACTGGAAAGAAACAGGTGATCTTTCTGTTTGGAAAGGTATTGCACAGGATGCACTGATTATGAATATCGACGACCTGCTTTGCGTAGGTGCGGTAGACAACATCCTGGTTTCTTCTACCATCGGACGCAACAAGCTCCTCATTCCGGGAGAAGTAATCTCCGCCATCATCAACGGTACGGACGAATTGCTCGCCGAGCTCCGCGAAATGGGTGTGGGCGTATATGCCACAGGCGGTGAAACTGCCGATGTAGGCGACCTGGTGCGTACCATCATCGTAGATAGTACTGTAACTTGCCGCATGAAGCGCAGCGATGTGATTGATAATGCCAATATCCGTCCGGGTGATGTAATTGTAGGCTTGGCTTCTTACGGACAGGCTACTTACGAAAAAGAATATAACGGTGGCATGGGTAGCAACGGACTGACCAGTGCCCGTCATGATGTATTCTCCAAATATCTGGCAGAGAAATATCCAGAAAGTTATGACAAGGCAGTACCCGAAGAACTGGTCTACTCCGGTGGTCTGAAACTGACGGATGCCGTAGAAGGTAGTCCGCTGGATGCAGGAAAGCTGGTACTCTCCCCTACCCGCACGTATGCTCCGGTAGTGAAGAAATTACTGGATGCACTTCGCCCTGAAATTCACGGTATGGTACACTGCTCGGGTGGCGCACAAACGAAAGTACTGCATTTCATTGGTGATAATTGCCGCGTGATTAAAGATAATCTGTTCCCCGTTCCTCCTTTGTTCAAAACAATTAAAGAGCAGAGCAATACGGACTGGACAGAGATGTACAAGGTATTCAATATGGGACACAGACTGGAAGTATACTTGTCACCCGAACATGCCGAAGAGGTAATCACCATCAGCAAGAGTTTCGGTATTGATGCTCAGATTGTGGGACGTATTGAAGAAAGCAACCAGAAAGAACTGATTATCAAGAGCGAATTCGGAGAATTCAAATACTAATTCAATGAAGAAACTGATTTATATCTTATGCTGCCTCTTCTGCCTTTTTATCACTGCAGATATGGGGTATGATACGTGGGAACAGTTATCAGTAAAACCATTTTCTTTCAGGCTGTTCATGCGTATACTTGCATTGTTGGGTTGGTGTGTCATAACTTATGGCGTCGCCACCCGGAGATATGGATGGGTGCAAAAACTTTGTAAATAAAATAAATGGCAGACAACAATACCATATTAGAGAAACTTGAAGGGCTTGTTGCCCGCTTCGAAGAAGTATCGACGCTGATTACAGACCCGGCAGTGATTGCCGACCAGAAGCGCTACGTTAAACTCACCAAAGAATACAAAGAACTGGGTGACCTGATGGATGCCCGCAAAGAATATATCCAGGTGCTGAACGGCATCGAGGAAGCCAAAGAGATCATCACTAATGAAACAGACCCGGAAATGCGGGAAATGGCTCGCGAAGAATTGGATGCCTGTCAGGCACGCCAGCCGGAACTGGAAGAACATATCAAGCTCCTCCTCGTACCTGCCGACCCACAGGACAGCAAGAACGCCATCCTTGAAATCCGCGGTGGTACGGGTGGCGACGAAGCCGCTATCTTTGCCGGAGACCTCTTCCGCATGTATACCAAATTCTGCGAAACGAAAGGTTGGAAGATGGAAATATCCAGCGTCAACGAAGGCGCAGCAGGCGGATTCAAGGAAATTATTTGCAGCGTTACGGGCGATAATGTATACGGAACGCTGAAATATGAATCGGGTGTACACCGCGTACAGCGTGTTCCGGCTACTGAAACTCAGGGGCGTGTACATACTTCCGCCGCATCCGTAGCCGTGCTGCCCGAAGCAGAAGAGTTCGATGTAGTAATTAATGAAGGCGAAATCAAATGGGATACTTTCCGAAGCGGCGGTGCCGGTGGACAGAACGTAAATAAGGTGGAATCCGGTGTACGTCTACGCTATGTCTGGAAGAACCCAAACACGGGTGTTTCTGAGGAAATCCTGATAGAATGTACCGAAACGCGCGACCAACCGAAGAATAAGGAACGCGCCCTCTCACGTCTGCGTACCTTCATTTACGACAAGGAACATCAGAAATATCTGGACGATATTGCTTCCAAACGAAAGACAATGGTATCTACCGGAGACCGTTCCGCTAAAATCCGTACCTACAATTATCCGCAAGGACGTATCACCGATCATCGTATCAACTATACCATTTATAACCTTGCCGCCTTCATGGATGGCGATATTCAAGATTGTATAGACCACTTGATTGTAGCGGAAAATGCAGAACGGCTGAAAGAAAGTGAACTGTAACCCCAAAGGAAAGACGTAGCCCCGGAAACTTCAACGGCAGAACAAATGAAAGGACAGTTTTTAAATAAAGCATTTCATACTCTGACGGAAGCATTTCAGAATTGCCTGAAACGTTTTCCAACTACAGTATGTTTTGTCCTTGCACTTACCGCCTATCTGGCTTATCTGGTATCTACCGAAATGGAGGATGAAAGAAAACTTACGCTGGTTCTGGGTTATTACTTTTCTGTCGGCACCCTGCTCTCACTCACTCTCCATCTGTGGAGCGAAGAAATAAAGAACCGGGTAAAAGGGATCAGTGTGCATATTATGATGCATGTGTTGCTTATTGCCGACGCAGTGTATCTCTACAGCCTCTCTCCGGAGCGGTCGCTCACAGAAATAAGCATAGCTCACGGAGCGGCTATCCTCGCCTTGTGGCTTTCAGTCTTCTTCCTCTCATTCACCAAAGAAAAGAATGACATTCCGAGCTGGAACTTTGCTTCCTACACTGTAGGGGCTTTTGTCACGGCAAACGTGGTGGGACTGATTATGAGTGGTGGAATAAGCCTGCTCGTCTTTTCACTCCACCAGCTCTTCGATGTGGATGTGAGTTGGAAATGCTACCTGTATATCCTTACTATATGTAGTGTATTGCTCCCGATGCTACTCTTTCTCGGCATGTTGCCCAAAGACGAATTAAAACACAACCAAGAACCGCAACCATCAGAGTTCCTGAACGGAACGATACATTTCCTTTTTCTCCCGCTCATGGCAGGGTATCTGCTTGTACTCTATATCTATGCCACCCGCATCCTTATCAATTGGGAACTACCTACAGGCTGGGTATCTTGGCTCGTAGTGGCACTCATGGCGGGATGTATCGCCATTGAATTCGGACTGTATCCGGCACGGGTCAGTGAATCAAAGCGCATAAATGAATGGATTGCACGCTGGCTGCCTGCCCTGGTACTCCCGTTACTGATATTAATGACAGTCGGTATCATCCGCCGCTTCAACGATTATGGTGTCACAATCAACCGACTTTATCTGATTACACTTAATATCTGGTGTTATATCGTTTGCTTCGGATTGGTCTTCACCCAGGCACGCCGCATCAGTTGGATTCCTATCTCATTTTCCATCATCTTCCTGCTGACTTCCGTATTGCCGGTGAACTATGCAAGCATCACCCGGAACGTCATGCGCCATAGCGTAGAGAAGGAACTGGCACGAAGCGGTAAAACAGACTTGCCCCTCTCACGCAACCAGTACGACAACTGGCTGGATTCACTTCCGGCAAAGACCGCATTGCAAGTGAACGACCGACTCCGTTATCTGCACTACTGGTTCGGACGGAAAAGCATAGCCGACCTTGTAGACAAAGACGCATCATTCTATTATGCCCAAAACCGTTTCGGTCAGAACAGTAATAAAGCGGCCGATAACGATAAAGCTGCAGACGGTAACCGGGCTGTATCATACAATGGTCAGGCATCCTCACAGACAAGCATCGAGATTCCTAAGGGATACAGCCATTTCGTAATCATACCGGAATCAAGCAGGCAACTCAAAATTCCACATAAGTATATAGAAACAGGAGTATTGCTCGCCTCTCTCGGTACGCGGACAGATGAAATGAACGATACGGCATACATTGACCTTAAAAACATTGAAGCACTTCAACGTTATAAATATGGTGAAATGCCTCCTGCACAATTCAAATGTAACTCTGATAAGTGCCTCTTCATACTGACAGGTTTCTCTTTAGATTATCAAGAAGAAGGAGACGAGGCTCTTTTACTGAATATAAACGGCTATCTATTCAAGAAATAGTAAAACGAATCATAAACAGACTAAATATATCCAATATGAACAAACAACAACTTTTTGAAAATATCAAGCGTAAGAAATCATTCCTTTGCGTAGGTCTGGATACAGACATCAAGAAAATCCCGGAACACTTGTTGAAAGAAGAAGACCCGATCTTCGCCTTCAATAAAGCCATCATCGATGCAACAGCCGACCTTTGCATCGCCTACAAACCCAATCTCGCTTTCTACGAAAGTATGGGTGTGAAAGGCTGGATCGCCTTCGAGAAGACCGTGAAGTATATCAAGGAGAACTATCCCGACCAATTCATCATTGCCGATGCAAAGCGTGGTGACATTGGAAATACCTCTGCCATGTATGCCCGCACTTTCTTTGAAGAACTGGACATCGACTCTGTAACCGTAGCCCCTTACATGGGTGAGGACAGTGTTACCCCGTTCCTGACTTACGAAGGCAAATGGGTAATCCTCCTGGCACTGACAAGCAACAAAGGCTCACACGACTTCCAGTTGACGGAAGACCCCAACGGCGAACGCCTTTTCGAAAAAGTACTGCGCAAATCTCAGGAATGGGCTAACGATGGACAGATGATGTATGTGGTAGGTGCTACACAAGGCCGTGCTTTCGAAGATATCCGCAAGATTGTTCCTAACCATTTCCTGCTTGTGCCGGGTGTAGGTGCACAGGGTGGCTCACTGGAAGAAGTCTGTAAGTATGGCATGAACTCCACTTGTGGACTGATTGTGAACTCCAGCCGTGGCATCATTTATGTGGATAAGACTGAGAAATTTGCAGAAGCTGCACGTAATGCCGCAAAGGAAGTGCAACAGCAAATGGCGGAACAGTTGAAGGGAGTGATTAACGCCTAATCACTTATCACCTACCCTTAATCACTAACAACGTGTTCGAACGAAAGATCATTAACGACCCGGTATTCGGGTTCATCAATATTCCGAAGGGGTTGCTGTACGACATCGTGCGGCATCCTCTCTTGCAGCGTTTAACCCGCATTAAGCAACTGGGTTTGTCGTCTGTGGTTTATCCCGGTGCACAGCACACGCGCTTTCAACATTCGTTGGGGGCTTTCCATTTGACGAGCGAAGCTATCCAGCACCTCACCAGCAAAGGGAACTTCATTTTCGACAGTGAAGCCGAAGCCGTGCAGGCGGCCATTCTGATGCATGATATCGGACACGGTCCTTTTTCTCATGTACTGGAAAATACCATCGTACAGGGCATATCCCACGAAGATATCTCTCTCATGCTGATGGAACGTATCAACAAAGAAATGAACGGGCAACTCACACTTGCCATCCAGATATTCAAGGACGAATACCCCAAAAAGTTCCTGCACCAGCTAGTCAGCGGACAACTCGACATGGACCGCATGGACTACCTTCGCCGCGACAGTTTCTACACCGGCGTAACGGAAGGTAACATCGGTTCGGCACGCATCATCAAGATGCTCGATGTGAAAGAAGACCATCTCGTAGTAGAATCCAAAGGTATCTATTCCATTGAGAACTTCCTCACAGCCCGCCGCTTGATGTACTGGCAGGTATATCTGCACAAAACGTCCGTTGCATACGAGAAAATGCTCATCAGCGCCTTGCTCCGTGCTAAAGAATTAGCAAGTAAAGGTGTGGAATTATTTGCTTCACCAGCATTGCGTTTTTTCCTTTACAATGACATCAACAAGGAAACTTTCTATAACAATCCGGAGTGCCTAGAGAATTTTATCCAACTGGACGACAATGATATATGGACCGCATTAAAGGTCTGGAGCACCCACAGTGACAAGGTTTTATCCACACTGAGCTTCGGTATGATCAACCGTAATATCTTTAAAGTGGAAATTTCTACCGAACCAATATGTGAAGAAAGGAAAAAAGAGTTAACTTTGCAAATCAGTCAGCAACTGGACATACCCCTCTCTGAAGCGAGCTATTTCGTCTCTACCCCCAGCATCGAGAAGAATATGTACGACCCGGCAGACGATAGCATTGATATCCTTTATAAAGACGGAAGTATCAAGAATATTGCTGAAGCATCGGACATGCTCAATATTTCCCTACTGTCTAAAAAGGTAAAAAAATACTATCTCTGCTACCAACGTTTGCATAGGTAAGTATAAAATATTCACCCAAGGACAAGGAAATATAAAAAAAAAGTCCGTTATTTGTGATTTGAAACCATCTAACAAGAATAAGACAATGGAGTTCTCTGCTAAACAAATTGCAACATTTATCCAAGGAGAAATCGTTGGAGACGAGAATGCAACTGTACATACTTTTGCCAAGATAGAAGAAGGCATCCCCGGTGCTATATCGTTTCTGTCCAACCCCAAATATACATCTTATATCTACGAAACCAAAGCCAGTATCGTACTGGTAAACAAAGACTTCGTTCCTGAACAAGAAATAAAAGCTACTTTAATTAAGGTGGATAATGCCTACGAAAGTTTGGCTAAATTGCTCAACCTTTACGAACAAAGTAAGCCTAAACGTGTTGGTATTGACCCGTTAGCTTTCGTTGCAGAAACTGCTAAAATCGGAAAGGATGTTTACATTGCGCCCTTTGCTTGCATTGGTGAGTATGCAGAAGTAGGAGACAATACAATGATACATCCGCATGCCACTGTAGGCAGTGGTGCCAAAGTAGGCAGCGATTGTATCTTATATGCCAATACAACCATTTATCATGACTGTCGGATAGGCAATCATTGCATCCTGCATTCCGGCAGTGTGATCGGTGCGGATGGTTTTGGTTTCGCTCCAACTCCCGAAGGTTACGAAAAAATACCTCAAATCGGTATCGTAATACTGGAAGACAATGTAGAGATAGGCGCAAACACTTGCGTGGACCGTGCTACAATGGGTGCAACCATCGTACACAAAGGTGTGAAACTGGACAACCTGATACAGGTAGCCCACAATGACGAAATCGGTGCAAACACCGTTATGGCAGCGCAAGTGGGCATTGCAGGATCTACCAAAATAGGCGAATGGTGTATGTTCGGCGGTCAGGTAGGCATTGCAGGACATATCCATATCGGAAATAAAGTGAACCTCGGAGCACAGTCCGGTGTTCCCAGTAATATTAAGGATGGCAGCCAGTTAATCGGTACTCCTCCCATGGACCCGAAACAATACTTTAGAGCCTCTGTTGCCCAACGGAACCTGCCGGATATGCTAACAGAACTCCGCCAGCTCCGTAAAGAACTGAATGAATTAAAACAACAAATAAATAAGTAACAAATGTTGAAACAAAAGACTCTGAAAGACAGTTTTTCCCTCAGTGGTAAAGGTCTTCACACGGGACTTGACCTGACCGTTACTTTCAATCCGGCTCCGGACAACCACGGATATAAAATCCAGCGCACCGACGTGGAGGGACAACCTATCATTGATGCGGTTGCGGACAACGTGACTGAAACCACTCGCGGCACTGTTCTTTCTAAGAATGGCGTGAAGGTTAGTACTGTAGAGCACGGCATGGCGGCCCTCTATGCCTTAGGCATCGATAACTGCCTGATACAAGTCAACGGTCCCGAGTTTCCCATTCTGGACGGTAGCGCCCAATACTATGCAAAAGAGATAGAGCGCGTCGGTACAGAAGAACAAAACGCCGTTAAAGATTTCTATATTATCAAGTCAAAGATCGAGTTCCGCGATGAAAAGACTGGTTCTTCCATCATCGTGTTGCCCGACGAGAACTTCAGTCTGAATGTGCTGGTATCTTACGACTCGACCATCATTCCCAACCAGTTTGCAACTCTGGAGGATATGTCAAAGTTCAAAGACGAAGTAGCTGCCAGCCGCACATTCGTATTTGTACGCGAAATAGAGCCATTATTGCAAGCCGGCCTTATCAAAGGGGGGGATCTGGACAATGCTATCGTAATCTACGAACGTGAAATGTCTCAGGAAGACTTCGATAAACTGGCCGACGTAATGGGGGTTCCCCACATGGATGCCAAACAATTGGGTTACATCAACCACAAACCACTGGTATGGGCCAATGAATGTGCCCGTCACAAACTGCTCGACGTAATCGGTGACTTGGCTTTGATAGGCAAACCCATCAAGGGACGTATCATCGCTACCCGTCCGGGACATACCATTAATAACAAGTTCGCCCGCCAGATGCGTAAGGAAATCCGCCTGCACGATATACAGGCTCCGACTTACGACTGTAACCGCGAACCCATCATGGATGTAAACCGTATCCGCGAACTGTTGCCGCACCGTTACCCATTCCAATTAGTGGACAAGGTGATTGAAATAGGTGCCAATTATATTGTAGGCGTGAAGAATATCACCGCCAACGAGCCTTTCTTCCAAGGACACTTCCCACAGGAACCGGTAATGCCGGGTGTATTACAGGTTGAAGCTATGGCACAGGTAGGCGGCCTGCTTGTATTGAACTCCGTAGACGAACCCGAACGCTATTCTACCTATTTCATGAAGATAGATGGTGTGAAGTTCCGTCAGAAGGTAGTGCCGGGTGATACCCTTATCTTCCGTGTGGAACTACTTGCACCTATCCGCCGTGGCATTTCCACGATGAAAGGTTATGCGTTCGTAGGCGAGAAAGTGGTTTGCGAGGCAGAGTTTATGGCACAAATAGTTAAGAACAAATAATTCAAAGCATGATAAGTCCCTTAGCGTATATTCATCCCGAGGCAAAAATCGGGGAAAACGTAGAGATTGCTCCTTTTGTATTCATCGACAAGAATGTGGTAATCGGCGATAACAACAAGATTATGGCAAATGCCAACATTCTGTACGGTTCACGTATCGGCAATGGAAATACTATTTTTCCGGGAGCTGTTATCGGTGCTATCCCTCAGGATCTGAAATTTCAGGGAGAAGAGAGTACCGCTGAAATCGGTGACAACAATACCATTCGTGAAAATGTCACCATCAATCGCGGTACGGCTGCCAAAGGCAGAACCATTATCGGTAACAACAACCTGTTGATGGAAGGTGTGCATGTAGCTCATGACGCTCTTGTCGGTAATTACTGTATCATAGGTAACTCTACCAAAATGGCAGGTGAGATAGTTATAGACGATTTCTCCATTATCAGCGCTAATGTATTGATGCATCAATTCTGCCGTGTAGGTGGATATGGCATGATACAAGGCGGGTGCCGTTTCAGTAAGGATATTCCGCCATACATCATTGCAGGTCGGGAACCGATTGCTTACAGTGGTATCAACATTATCGGGTTGCGTCGTCGCGGGTTCTCCAATGAAACCATTGAGAACATACACAATGCATACCGTATCATTTACCAAAGTGGCTTGAACACTTCAGATGCATTAAAGAAAATAGAAGAAGAAATTCCGACGAGCCCGGAAATAGAATACATTGTCAGCTTCATCCGTGACTCCGAACGTGGTATTATTAGGTGATAAAACGATAAAGTAATTAGAATATGATATACAGATTTACACTTATCTCCGATGAAGTGGACGACTTCGTAAGAGAAATACAAATTGACCCGGAAGCTACATTCTACGACTTCCATGAGGCTATAGTGAAGTCAGTAGGCTATACTAACGACCAGATGACTTCTTTCTTCATCTGTGATGATGATTGGGAAAAAGAAAAGGAAATCACACTGGAAGAGATGGATGACAATCCGGAAATGGACAGTTGGGTAATGAAAGACACCACTATCAGCGAACTGATAGAAGATGAAAAGCAGAAGTTACTCTATGTGTTCGACTACATGACAGAACGCTGTTTCTTCATTGAACTTTCCGAGATCATTACCGGAAAGGAAATGAAAGGTGCCAAGTGTACCAAAAAGGAAGGCGATGCCCCGAAACAGACTATTGACTTCGAAGAAATGGCAGCCAACAGCGGATCACTCGATCTGGATGAAAACTTCTATGGAGACCAGGACTTTGATTTGGAAGATTTCGACCAGGAAGGTTTTGACATAGGCGGAGGCGAAGGTGGCACACCGTTCGAGGAAGAAAAATTCTAAATTTGAATATACCAAAAGAGGAACCATACTCTTTATAGTATATTTTTAGACGCAGATTACGCGGATTACACAGATTTTTTTAGTTTAGAATCCGTGTTATCCGCGTAATCTGTGTCTAAAGGATAATCTCCATTTTATCTTTGAAACCATTTTACATAATATCTGTATGAAAACCCTGATAGTGCTTATTGGACCGACCGGAGTCGGAAAGACCGAACTCAGCCTGCGGCTGGCAGAGCATTACCAAACTTGCATCGTTTCCGCAGACTCCCGGCAACTCTACGCCGATTTGAAAATAGGGACGGCAGCCCCTACCCCCGAGCAACTGCAACGCGTGAAACATCACCTTGTAGGAACCTTGCAACTCACCGATTACTACAGTGCCGCCCAATACGAAGCGGAGGTACTGAGACTCTTGGAAACTTTATTCACCGAGCAAGACACAGTATTACTTACCGGTGGTTCTATGATGTATGTGGATGCCGTTTGCAAAGGCATTGACGATATTCCGACCGTGGATGCTGAAACACGCCAAGTGATGCTGCATAAGTATGAAACGGAAGGTCTGGAAAGATTGTGCGCAGAGCTAAAGTTACTCGACCCGGAATACTACAGAATAGTGGATCTGAAGAATCCTAAACGTGTAATCCATGCACTGGAGATATGCTATATGACTGGAAAAACTTACACTTCATTCCGCACCCAACAGAAAAAAGAGCGCCCCTTCCGCATCATCAAAATAGGATTGACGCGCGATCGGGAAGAACTTTACGAACGCATAAACCGACGGGTAGAGATTATGATAGAGGATGGCCTGGAAGAAGAAGCCAGAAAGGTATATCCTTACCGGGCACTTAATTCATTGAATACGGTAGGTTATAAAGAAATGTTCAAATATCTGGACGGAGAATGGACCTTGCCTTTTGCCATAGAGAAAATCCAACAGAACTCCCGCATCTATTCGCGCAAGCAAATGACATGGTTCAGGAAAGATGAAGAAATCCGTTGGTTCCATCCGGAACAAGAAACGGAGATACTAGCGTACCTCCGTTCGGTAATGTAAGTTCTATTCTGATTCCAGTAAACTCTGATAAATCATTCTAATGGATGACTCCAGTTCGTCATACAGCTTCGGTATTGCTTGGGTATCGAGGCTTCCTTTTTTGTACCACTCTTCCAGCAATGGCTTCGTCGTACGGAATACTTCATCTTCCACTTCAGTAATCACTGTCATATAACCGTCACCTTTCCCAGGACTATACAACCTCTCCCAATTCAGATAACGTCCGGTGCCCATTCCCTGCTTATAGCTGAAAACTCTGTCTGCCAAGCGAAGTGACCAATCACTGAGCAGAGCTGCCTCATGTTCTCTGTTAAAACGTACCATTCCGGGAAGAAGTTTACCGGCATCTTTCACCCACAGCGGGACAGCTATACCGGTAGGAGGATACCCTAACAGGGTCCACATGGTAGTCAGTTCGGCCTTCACACCCGGTTTTACCCCCTGTACCACCACCGAACACGATGTACTGCTACGCGGAATGAAGTCCTGATCTATAAACCAGCCCGATGCCTGAGGACGATTATACCCCCCGCTACGCAAATCAATATCCAGCATACGGTTACGGAACGAACGGGATAAATCATTGAAAATAAACTGTGGGGTAATGTTACCTGTAGCCGAAGCTTTCATCAGCACCTGGTCTGCTTCCATATAGCGCACATAGCCGGCCCCCTCGTTCACCTTACCTGCAAAAGAGAAGTTAGTACGGGCAATATAACCATAAGGAGCATCCTTCGGGTTATTGGCATCATACATCACATATTTATAATAATCTACTTCAAACATAGCTGCACCACCTTGTGCATCGATTACACCAAAATTAGCTTCGATATCACTGGGCTTGGAAATGGTATCCAGAAAATGACAGAAGTCCTCTACCGTAGCACAAACTTCAAGTGCACGATAAATAACACGCCCATTGGCGGCTCCCCGTTCTTCATCACCTTTTACATCCACCAAGTTATACGATTGTGTATTCATCAAAGCGAATCCTGCAGAGTTAGTTCCCATCCATGCCTCTTTCAGATATGCATTGGCACTATTCACTACAGCAATAAAGTCATACCTCTCGCCTTTCACATAGTCAACATGATTTCGCATAAAGTCCGTATCACGGTTTTTCCAAAGCAGAGGGCGCCCATCGAGTGTCACTTTACCCGATACAACAGCAGAAGTACAAGCATGCACAGGAGTAGCGAACAAAACGATTGCTACCGCACACAGGATTAATAAGGATATTTGTTTCAACATAAGTCATCAGGTATTTGGGAAGCTGATACAAAAATAAGATTTTCTACTAAAGAAGTATTCAAAAAGATCAGAATTATTTAGTTCCGGTTGAATATCTCAATAGGATTAATTACTTTTGAACGCAACTAAAAAGTACAGTACTATGAAACCACTTATTCCACTGGCAATATTTATATTCATTCTCACAGTCAGTTCTTGCACTACGGCACCTAATTTCCGAATAGATGCTACAACGCAGGGAATACAAATCGGAGACACACTTATTCTTACCCACCATCTACTACCGGACTGGAAAGAAGGCGACCGTGATACTTTCATAGCAACAAAAGAAGGAAAATTTTCTTTCTGCAAACAGACGGATGAGACAAAGCTTTACATCATAACCTACCATCCTTCTCAAACGGAACCTTTAAGATATTGCAATCGTGGCTTTGTATTCTATGCCCGTCCGGGCGATCATCTGAAAGTAAAGGGGAATGTAGAGTTCTTTCCTGCCATGCACAAAGAGGGCGGAATGTATGATGATCCGCGTTTACAACGCATCCTAACCCTGGAAGATAGTATAACAGTGGAACAAAACAAAATATATCGCAAACTATACTATTTTGCAAACCTGCGAGGCACCCCACAGGCCAATCCCGACTCTATGATGTATTATAACCAAGCATACAGTCAATGCCGTTCCAGCGAACTAAGTGAAGCTCTGAAAGAATTCCGCAATACGGCAGATGACAGTGAATATGCCGCTTGGGAATATCTGCAAGCCGTAAACAGAGTCTCTTATTCGGAAGCTGCAGAAAGATTCACTCGTTTTACTCCCGAAATTAAATCATCGACTATCGGGAGAAAACTGGAACAGTTGCTCAAGGTCATGAAAAATATAGAACCGGGAAACACCCCAAGCGAGTTTACCGTAATCACTTCTGATAGTGCCCGTATTTCTTTGTCGGACTACCGTGGTAAATATTTACTTATTTATCATTGGGGATATGGATGTCCTGGAACTACCTGGGTACATCCGCGCTTATTGAAACTCTACGAGGAATACCACGATAAAGGTTTTGAAATCTTAGGATTCACTGGCGATAAGCAACCAGAAACTCTTTCTCAAGACTCAGAAGTTGCTTCACTGTTTTATCCACCCTGGGCCACTGTATATACAAATCAAAAGGAAAATAGCTTTATTGCCGATGATTATTACTTCAACGGAGTTCCTATCCTGATGGTTATCTCACCCGAAGGAAAAACTCTTCTGAGGGGATATAGCGGCATCTATCAGCCCCTCAAAGAATTATTAGAAAAGGAGATGGGTAAATAAAAAGGCGGATAATTTCTTATTCATATTCTCCCCTTATGAAAATCATTGGTTTAATATAGATTTCCAAAGTTCCGTCTGCACCGGTTTTCACTTCCATTTGTTCGATGTTCGTTTGATACGCAGTGCTGGCCGGAACTTCTTTTCCATTAATATAATAACGTGCATTTCGCCTGTCAACACCTCTCGGTTTCAGCAACTCATCAATCTGCTTAATCGTTTTTTCTTCCTTCATTTGCTGTGGAGTTTTCAGTTTCAGAACTATGACTCCATTTATTCCACGTGTACCATAAATAGCAGTAGCCGAAGCATCTTTCAAAATATCAATGCTTTCAATGTGCATAGGATTCAATGCCGCAAAGATTTCATAAGGAAGCTCTAACCCATTTACAATGTATAAAGGCTCATTGGATGGAATAGGAATACGGTCTCTGATAACCAATGTACCAACAAGTGTGTCATTCTTCAAAGTATCTTTGAAAATTACAAGCTCTTTCATGAAAGGGGCTTCAGCATGAATAGATATAGCGGCAGACATTACTAATAATAGAAATACTCCCCAAAAGAAGCTATATCCCTGGTGAATTTGTTTTCTTTGTCTCATAGCATTATCTTTTAAGTGATAGAATCTAAACCGTCTCAAACAAAAATACTTAAAAGTAATGATTTAAACAAAAAAATAAGAAACAAAGTATTTATTCAGCAGATAATTCCTTTAACCTATCAAGCAGATATGCCCGTTTACTCTCGCTTGTACCTTCTTCCCAATAGCGGATAATACCTTTCTTATCTACCAACACTGTAGTCGGTGTAACCTGTACTTTAAACAGATTGAAGAAAAATAATTCATCGGCAATATGCGTAAAAAGGAAAGGACGGTTCTCCACAATCTTCTTTATTTGTTCCGGCGTATTCCAAGTCGTAGAAAAATAAGTCACATTCGGGCAGATCTTCATCCATTCATTCAAATCCGGCATCTCTTTGATACAAGGCCGGCAACCTGTATGCCAATAGTTCAGCACAAAAGGCTTTCCGAGAATATCCGCTTTTGTCCATACCCGTCCTGCCGTATCCTTTACTTCAAAATCCGGGAATGGCCTACCTACCCATTTATCAAGAGTAATCGTATTACTTCCGGCAACCGCCATCGGTTTTTGTGTCCCGGAACGTGAGATCATCAATAGCTCCTCCCCTCCGGGTACTTTTTCTACCGGAACCCGGTATTTCATCGCATAATCCGGTAATTTTTTCCCCTTATTCAGACGTATCTCCAATGCTGTATGTCCTTTTTCATCTGTCAACATAATCATTTGAGCTCCTTCATCATTCCGAACTCCCGGTGGCATGCCATTGAAAAAGCATCCGTCAATGAGAACAAACTTGTCACCAGTAGTCTGGGCAGAGCAAAGCCCCGCCCAAACAAACATCATAAAGAGAAACAAAAAGAGAGAATTCCTTTCCATATAAAATATTCTTGATTATTCATCTTTTAAAGTAATCGTCACTTTCGATGCAACTTTTACCTTGGTACCCTTCATACCAATATAAGAAACCACCAACTTATCCTCTTTTGAAGCAGACATTACAAAACGTCCATCTACATCGGTGACTGTTCCCATATTGGTTCCTTCAATAAGAACAGTAGCCCCCACAATAGGCTCTCCATCCTTATCCTGTACAAAACCTTCTACTTTCATATCACCCCGAACAGACGTTTTCTCAACACCTTCTTTTGCCTTTGTAGTAATATAAATTTTACCTCTTCCAGCTTCATTTCTTTCTTTCTCAACACTGATACTTTCAATCCGATTAGGAGGTACAACTTCATCCAATGCTCTCCCAGCCATTTCTATCTTCTCACCATCAACAAATATATCTACATCCTCCCACTCTGCCCTTCGGTTATTCAAATAAACACCTTTCAATCCAGGTACGTTAACTACTGAACTTTTATTTGATAAGGTAATAGATTTCTCAGCGCTTCCTTTCAGAGTAATTAGGATTACACCATTCTTTCCTTTCTCACCATACACTTCAGTAGCTGATTCGTTTTTCAGAACAGTCATACTCTCTATCTTATTCACATCTAAAGCAGAAAGGATTGACGAAGTGACTTCTTTACCGTCAACAATGTACAAAGGATTATTCATACCTTGAACCGAGAATTCTGACACCTTCGAGTTCACAGTCACCTGTGAATTTACCGTCTTTCCACCTTCCAGCCTAAATACCACCGGAACCGTATACTTCACTGCTACCGCCTTCCCTTTCTGCATACCTGGTTTCCATTTCGGCATTGCCTTTACCAACCGGATAGCTTCAGTATCCATATCCTTATCTACCGAACGGGTTACTTTAGAATTCGTCACATTTCCTTCTTTATCAATAATGAATTGTACCGTCACACGCCCCTGAATCCCTTTTTCTTTTGCAGACTCCGGATAACGCAGCTCCTTCTGGAGATATTCCATCATGGCATCCACACCACCTGGAAATTCCGGCATTTCTTCCACCACTTCAAAGACCGCTGTACCTTGCAACTTCCGACTCACTTCTGTTGGTACATAATTCACCTTTACCGTATCTTGCGACACAGTACTTATCTGCACTGACTCTTCCGTACTTTTTATAGCTTTTGCTTCCACAATTGCTGTCAAATCATTAACTTTGACGGCAGAAATCTCTTCTGCAGTTTCTGAGATTTCAGGACGGGCAAAAGCTGTTACTGCAATAGCTGCTACCGGAAGTATATATAAATACTTCAATTTTGCCCACGGATTCGATTTTTCTTTTAACATCATAGTGATACGTTTTTTAAGTTTACTGTGATTAAAGCTGTTGGCCATAGAGTAGAGCCTTGTGCCGACAGCTTTTTTGATTAATAATAGTTGATATTGCTTCGCGTCAACGCCTTTTTCAATAACCGTTTCATCAGCCTCGTACTCATGGATATTCTGCAACTCCTGTTTCAGCAACCATGAAGCCGGATTGAACCACTGGAAGAAGATACAGATATCCGCCACCAGTAAGTCCCATGAATGCCGATTTTGAATATGAGCCAATTCATGAATAAGTATCTCCCGACCATTCTCATCCAGATCTTTTTCCGAAATAACGATACATTTCATCCAACTGAACGGAGCTATATCACGGTCGTGTACTATCAGGGTCACTTTCTCTCCCCCATCGATATATTTACTTAAGTTCTCTTTCCTACCAGATTTTAGTAACCCGCCTAATTTCAACAACGAATATCCGTTGCGTAGGGCAAAGAGTAAAATTCCTGCCAGATACACCAACAATGCAACCTGTATCCAAGTCACCGTCACTTCCTCTGCCTGCAAATCCGTAGTATCAGCCGTGTTCATCATATCTGCCAGCATCAGCCACTGTTCTAAAGTCATCATGGTTTGATGAACTTCTGTCTGCTCCTCTACGGTTACCTCTACCAATGGTAAAAGGCACGATAACAACAGAATGCTCAGTAGCGCCACCCGGTTGAAACGATGAAACGTTTCGCGACTCAGCAATAATCGGTAGAATAAATAAAATACCACCAGACAAACTGACGACTTCAGTATATAGACAAAGAAAATTCCCATATGGATGTACAATTTATAATTTAATCAATTCTTCTCTCATCTTTTCCGCACCGGGGAAACCTGTAACTTTATATGAAAGCTTCCCTTCCCTATCTATCACAAAGTATGTAGGTATTCCTGGATACTCATATAACTTGCCTAATGCAGCACTCTGTTCATTCGTAATCCGGTAATGAATTCCATGAATATCAGGTATTGTGATTTTCCACTTTCCTTCGGGTGAACTTTCATCCGCTACATAGACATATATTACATCTCTCAGTTCTTCTTTAACTGGTTTCAAACTATTCATAGCTCGCATACAAGGACCACACCAAGTATTCCACATATCTATCAGAACCACTTTACCACGATAAGGACGAGTGATAACTGCTAACAAACTGTCCGCTGTAACTGCCGTATCAAGCTGGCAGATCGTGTAACCAGTTTTCTTTGCGCTCTCTGCAAGTAAATCCATCACTTTCTGATTTCTGATAGTCAAAGCTTTCTTGATTTCCGGTTCAGATATACTATCCAATGTCAACATCTGTTTCTCCGACAATGGTTTCAAGCGGGCAAGAATAGATCCTAGAGGTTTCGCCCGTAAGATATCCTCCCAGATAGGTTGCGGTTCAAACTTACCTTTGAAATCTTCGGTTGCAGCACGGACAAAATCAGGATAACCACCATATCGTATATAAGGAGAATGAATAAAATCCAATCTCAGGATATCATCATAATAGTTCTCACCTACCGTCATATCCGCCCGCTTCACTCCTTTTTTTCCACTGATCATCGGAGCATAACTGATTGTACCCTTATACCCCTTGATAGCAAAGAAATACGACATTTCCAGATTGTTTATCATGTATGTACGTGCAGCATCACTCAGTAACTTATTCTTTAGTATTTCATCACGATTTTTTTCGTAAATCTTCGTCACATACTTTTTATATTGGGCAGGAGTGACACCGCAAATATTCTCATAAAAATTATCCGCACTGTAAATACTCGTCAGTCCTGCATACTTTGTCAATTCAGTATTCAGACCGGCATACGTACCTTCGAACCAAACCAGTGGTCTTCTATCTTTCTTCCCGAACAAACGGCTTTCCGACCAGTAAATTTCCGGTAAATTAAATGTTATTTCAAGCTCACCACCCGGTACCAAAAATATCTCAAAGCTCTTCCGTCCCACTCGCAATGTAGCATCACCCGGTATCATCAAGTTTGTTTCATAATAAAAGCTTCCATCCTCAGCTATCGGAAGGGATTGACCAAATACATCAAAAAAGAACCAGTCACTGCAATTGAAATTCAGAGTAGTTCCATATACCGGATTGTAACCCAATATCTGTCCGCGGATCACCGTCTTTCCATTTTTCAAATCAGGATCAGGCAAAGGCTGAGAATAATCCAATTGCTGATTTAACAATTTCTCAGGTATTCCGATTTCCGGCTTCTTGCCATCCAGACGCACCCCATAAATATTCCATCCTTCACTCTTCTTTGCAGGCATTTCATAAAAGTCGAAACTTTCCGCATCCATAGGAATCGGTTCAAACTTCAAAGTAACAGCCAACTCACCCGAAGCCGGAAGATTTGTCCAAAACTCTTTCGAAAATCCATCGCCACCCAGATAAGCATACATTTTCTCCCCCACCTGTACAACGGCAGTCGAGTCTATTCTTATTCCTTCACCCGGTCTGGAATATATTTTAGCCTCTATCCATGTCGTATCTTTCCCCAATGTCACTTTCTGGAATTCTATTTGGCTGGTACTCGTTGCCATGAAATAAGGCGCTCTCACCACCTTCTTCGCCTGCAAGCCTGCACAAACAGCTACCAACACTAAACAAGTTATAGCAATGTTTTTCATAATCTTCGATATTTAAAGTTACTATATCTTCCCTCTCTCCACTTCTGCAATCAGCTGCTTCAAATCTTCCAGTGATATATCTTCTTCTTTTACCAATGAAGATACTGCGCTAAGATACGAATTATTGAAATATTTACTGATTACTTTCTTCAGTGTTCCTTTGCTGAAATCCTCCTTGTTTAGCACAGCATAATACTGGTACGTGTTACCGTAAGTCTTATGCGCCAGAAAACCTTTATCTTCCAGACCTCTTACAATTGTGGACAAAGTATTGAAGTGCGGCTTGGGCTCTTCATAAAAAGCCAGCATTTCCTTCACAAACAACGGACCTTTCTCCCAGAAAAATCCCATGATTTCTTCTTCTTTCGCAGTCAATCCTTTCATAACGCTTCATTTGTTTTTTGCAAAGAACTAAAATATTTAGTTTGCAAACTAATTTTTCTCGTTAAATAAGACTAAACACTAAAATACCTACAAATAGCGATTGTAATCTTCATCAAAAAGTCGTTACTTTGCGCACGAATTAACAAAGAAAGAAAGGATAATCTGCAATGAATGAACCGCATAAGTATCGCGCCACAGACAAAATGAGCGACCTTATCTGTGATAACTACTCCTTATTAATGGTTA
>ERZ791753.317-NODE-317-length-50353-cov-9.208517_pt1 | contig 50353 bp, 69 predicted proteins | sample MGYA00509951_ERZ791753 | MGnify/ENA primary metagenome ERZ791753 (study PRJEB30046, sample SAMN00792026) | human gut metagenome | study: EMG produced TPA metagenomics assembly of the A metagenome-wide association study of gut microbiota in type 2... | reverse complement strand
CTAACAGAAGATTGCACAAAATTTTTTTTAATATATTTTCATAATTTTATATATTAAAAAATGTGCTATCCCCCTACTCTACTGTTTTTTTTATAGATTTAAAATCAAACAACATTAAATTTCTTATCTTTCGGAATAATATCAATTATATTATCACTTTTTCTAATTTGATTAACCAATGTTGAATTATTATTTGAATTATCTGCTTTTCCATATACTTGTTCTGCCTGAATTGCTAATACTTGTTCGTATGTATATTTAGTCATTGCTAATTTCTCTTGTCTTTCATCATTTGATGTATCATTGCTATTTAGCATAAATTCTAAATTATAGCTATATAATTCAAGTGATCTTAAAATTATATCTACTTGTCCGTTTAATAATGTTAATTCTACAGGTTTAATATTTTCTGAATTAAACTCATTATTTTGTCCATTCATTAAAAATCCTCCTTTTAAGCTGCACAGAATTCTATTGCATCATTCATCATAAATGATGATAAAGAATGTGTCTGTAAAGCATTCATTACATCTTTATCATATAAATGAGTATATATCTCTGTTGTATCAATTTGCACGTGTCCAAGTAATTCTTTTATTATTTTTATATCTATTCCATTCCTATATAGTAAAGTTGCACAAGTATGACGAAGTGTATGAATAGTATATATATCACTATTTATATTAACTTTTTTATATGCTTTTTTTATAATATTTCTTAATGCACTTTTGCTAAGTTGACCACCTTTATTACTGATAAATAATATATTTGAATCTTTAGTATTTTTTACAGTTATATTTTTTCTAATTTTTAAATATTTTAATATTGCATCTTTGGTACTTTGATTTAAATATCCCATTCTTTCTTTATTTCCTTTTCCAAATATAATAAATTTATTTTCTTCAAAGTTAAAATCATCAATTTTAAGGTTTGTTAGTTCGGATCTTCGGAGACCACAGTTAAGCAATAAATGCAGAATAGCATTATCTCTTATTTCTGCTATCTTATCACTATCAGAATATAGTTTTAATAATCTTTTTGATTCTTCTAATGATAAATAGTTAGGAAGTTTATCATACATTTTTTTCTCTCTATTTATTTTTTTAAAAGGTTGTGTAAATATATTGTGTTTAATTTTAAATAAAAAGTCGAAGAAATTTCTTAAATGTTCAATTTTTAATATTCGAGAGCCTTGCTTATAGTGATTTTCAGCTAGGTAAAATATAAAGCTATAAATATCGCTATTTGATAAAGCTCTTATATCATTTAATTCAATATCTTCATAAGACTCATATTTTTCTTTATATTTGTAAATATTCATAAAAGTTAAAAACTGTTTTAAAGTTGTAATAATATTTGATACATATTGGTCAGACAAATTTTTAATTCCAAGTAAATAATTAGAAAATTCTTCTATTACATCTATACTTTTATTTTTTAACATTATTATTTTCCTCCCTTTTTTCTAAAATACTGGAAATTGTGCAGTTCTCCATTATTTCTTTCATTTTACTATTAGAAATATGCATATATACTTCTGTTGCAGATAAACTTTCGTGTCCTAAAATTTTTTTAATAACCATAATATCGGTATTGTTTTCATCATACAGTAGTGTTGCTAAAGAATGCCTTAAAGTATGTGTATGATAGCCGTTTTGCTTTTCATCAAATAATGTAGTTAATTCTTGTACGATAATTTCTTGTATATTTCTTTTAGATATTCGTTTATTTCTTTCACTAATAAATAATGCATTGTAGTCTAAATTGTTTCGAGATAGTTGAGGTCTTACTTTTAAATATTCTTTTATAGCCTCCAGAGTAGCATTATTCAGATATAACATTCTTTCTTTATTTCCTTTTCCTTTAATTTTTAAAGTCATTTCATCAAGTTTAAAATCAGTTAAATCGATATTTACTAATTCAGAAGCTCTAATACCACAATTCAAAAATATACAAGTTATAGCATAGTTTCTAATTTTAAATCTTTGATTTGAATTTATTGTTTGTGATAATAGTTTTTTACTTTCATCTAAGTTTAAATATTTAGGTTGCTTTTTACCAATTTTTGCTGATTTTATATTTAAAGTAGGGTTATATGAAATCATATTATTATTAGATAAATATTCATAAAATCTTTTAATAGATGATAACTTTCGATTTCTTGTTTTTGCATCATTTTCAAGTGTATATCTTAAAAAATAAATAAATTCTTCTATTGTTTGTGCATTTGTAGTACAGATATCATCTAATATAATGTCTTTTATTTGAATAAGTTTAAATTCTTCGACAGTAATTGTATTAATGTCTAAATCATCAGTAATTTTTAGTTTAATAAATCTAAAATAAGTTCTTAAATCGTAATAAGCTTCATCAACTGTTGATTGAGCATAAAATTCTATATATCTTTGATATTTTAGATAATTATTAAGGAACTCTGGATTCATATATTGGTAATCCATAAAAGACATATATACTACCTCCCTACCCTTTTAGAATAATTTTTCTAAATTGTATAAATATTTTTATATAAAAACAAAGGTGTGATTTTTCTATTTTTTTTAAATCACACCCTTGAAAAATAATAGATTTATGTATATGCAAACTGTTGTTTTATATTATATTTTTCCAATATATTTACTGCCTCTTTCTTTATAGTTCTTGCAGAGTATATTCTCATTACAGTTTCTAATTCTTTAACAATATCTTCATCAGTGAATTCTCTGTTATAATAGTTTAATAATCTATTAAAAGTAACTATTGCATAAGATATTATTTCTTCAGTATTTACTTGATGATTTACAAAAAAATCTGCAAATATACTAATATTAACCTTGCTCAATACATATTTTTTATCAATATTGTCCAGAATATTTTTTAATTTTTCTATATAATTAATTAAAAGTTTATCTTTATACAATGTAAAATTTCTATTTACAATAATAAAATAACTAATCATTTGTTTTGTAGAATATTCTAAATTAATCATATTTTCCTCCTATAAAAAACAAAGTCCTATTATGGACTTGTCAAAATTCTATTATTCCTAAAGCTATCTGTATTTTGTTATCAATAATTTGCATAGCTTTTTTATCTAAATTACCAATTTTCTTTCCTAATCTTTTTTTATCTATTACTCTAATTTGTTCTGCTAAAATTGTTGAATCACACTTTATTTTGCTTGATTTATTTATATTAAAATGTGTAGGTAATCTATGTTTTCTATTGATTATTTTAGTTAATGGTAAAATAATTGTAGTTGGACTATATTTATTTCCTATATCATTTTGAACAATTAGGACAGGTCTATTTCCTTGTTGTTCACTACCTAATGCTCCGTCTAAATTTGCATAAAATATATCGCCTTTATTTATTTTTTCTTCCAACTTTTTTCCTCCTGTTTTCGTATTCTTTTAAATATTTCATTTGTTCCTCATCTTCTAATGTTTGTTCTTCTTCTGTTTTATTCATATTTCCACCAACAATAATTAGATATGTAAAAAAAGCCAGTAATGTAAGTAGAATATAAATAATTAACATTATTATCATTGAAACTTTATCTATTATCATTTTTTCTCCTTTTATATGTAAGGGCTATCTTAATTATAAAGATAACCCTTTATAATTATTTCATTATTCGTTCTCCATAATTCATTAGATCGCGATTTGCTAAATCGCTCATAGTATTTCAACTGCCTGTAAACAGACTTGCACTCAAGGATTGGGACGGTTATTACCACGCTCGTTCTATGACTATGCAAAAGTATCTTTCTGCTAAACATCATCGCCTTTATTAGTAGCATTCTAATATTTTTTCGAATATAGGTTCTGCACTCCTACAAACGAGCTACATTTAACAGTGTAATCTAATGAATGCTATTCAATTTTCAATGTTCATACAATGAGTTTTTTTACTTCTCTACTTTAAATAGCGACTGAAAACTTATTAGCGTTATTTTATTTTTTAAGAAAAATTATTTTTTAGTTTATCTGCAAAATCATCAGATTTTATGAGCTTTATAGCATATTCAATCAAATAACTTCTTAAATCTTCATCAATTTGATTATTTATAATTGAATATTTATTAATTAATGGCATAATTTTATTTACTGCTATTATTAATGAAACTTCGTCATTTTTTGCATTAGATAAAATTTCGTAAAATTTTGTATTATTCATATTATTTTCCCTCCATATATTTTTTTAGTTTTATAATTGCTTTATATTTTAACTGCCTCACTGCACTGTCCTTCATTTTTAATTCTTTAGCAATTACATTTAATGGCTTTTTATTGTAATAATGTAAAATTATAATTTGCTTTTGCTTTTCAGTTAGTTTGTCTATTGCAATTTTTAATTCAATACTGCTTTCAAACCCTATATTATTTTGAACATTAAAAAAAGAATGGACAGAATTGCCTTTATTAGACAAAATCGTCCATTCTTCGTCAGAAATAGTTTGCTCTTTTTGATTTATATATTTTTGGTGCTTTAAAAAATCAAGCTTTCTGTTTAAAAGAGCTTTTTTCATATAGTTTATGTACCTTGCAAAAACAATATCATTTTCAAATTCATTTGTAAAATTCTCTAGTAAATAATTTTCTCTCTTCATTTCTTATTCTCCAATCTTTTAAAATTGGACAAATGCCTAAAGTTAAAGAAAACTATTAACTATTAAATTATAATTTTCCTATTTTATTAACTATATTCCATTTTAAATCCCTCCTAATAAAAATAGTCCGTAAAATTAAGCAAATATTCTTGTTTCACAACTTCTTCTGTAGTCTATTAATTTTCTGTTGTGTGTCAATAGATTTCCTTAATCTTACAGACTTCTGTCCTGCGTAGATAATATAACGATTTGACTTGGTTGTCATAAAATCAGCCAAAATCGGAACAAATCGGAAAAAATAGGAATATTTTGTCGAATATTGAAAGACTTTTGTTCTGTATTTTATAGTCTATAAGAGCATTGTTTTTATTGTCATTTTATGGTAAAATGAGTACAAATTCATTATTAGGGGGCTTTATTATGAGTGTTAAAGTAATAATTGCCAACAATAATGATATTTTATACAGCAATTTATCTAACCTTGTATTGCAACACGAATCAAAAATCGAAATAATAAAAGTACCACTTGATAAATTATATTCTGTGATTTATCGAATAAAACCAAAGGATAATTTAATAATTATAGACTCAATTACATCTATTTCTTTTTGTAGTAATATAATTAGAAATGCAATCAATCGAATAGGTAATGAAAAAAATATCATTATTTTGGTACTTGATTCTGAAAGGCTAGTAAATGTTGTAAATCAAGAGAAAACACAAACTTTTTTCAAAAAGAATAATAGCACCATTATCTCAATATTAGATATTATTAATATTGTTTCTGAAGCAATGAAAGAAACATTTGAATTAGAAAAAGAAGTTGATAATATACTATGGGGATTAGGTTTTACATCGTATTTTAAAGGAGCAACTTATTTAAAAGATGCTATATTAATGGTATATAATGATAAAGAATTACTTAAAGATGTAAATTTTCTTGTTGAAAAAATAGCAGAAAAAAATAATGCATATAATCAAAGTGTTGTGCGTTCAGTTATGGACAAAACATTAAATAGTGTATTAGATTTAATTGATAATTCTGTTATTTACAATATTTTTGGTGATTTTTATGATGGTAGAAAAATAAGTTTAAAGTATTTCATTGATTTATGCATTCACTATTTAAATGAAAAAAATTATTGCTGTTTAAATGAAAAAAGAACTACACATTCGTAGTTCCAAGTCTATATGCTAATCGAATTTAAACGGTTAGCATTTTCTTTTTTAAATACTAATAGCAAGTATCTTATTACTTGCTATTAGTAGTGATATAACTGTCGACACCTTGTTCCTCTGCCTAGTTATACCATCTCGTGATTAAAAGTTTTTTGGATTCATTCTAAAAATAGTTTCGTCCTTACTTAACCACTCAATCTATAACAATAGTAAATATAATTACTTATATTACTATTATTATCTAAATAATAATGTTGTATGGGTAGACTTTTTCTAGTAATTCATTATACTCTTCCCTACTAACTTCAGTTTCATCTAAATTTTTAATTATTCCTAATGGTTTTAGTAATTCTAATTCTTTTTCATCAATATCATCATTGTAATATTGTAATAAATCTAGATATAAAACTTCTAATTCACATTTAGTATAAATTTTTTCTTCTACCTTTATATTTAGTTTTCTAATTGTTTCTATATCTTTTTTTGATATAAGATCTAAAATATTTAGGCATTTATTATTGTGATAATCGTCGTCCCACTTATCATAATCAAAATCTTTATTCATTTTCCTACCTACTTTCTTAATTCATTTTTTAATCTATCAAACAGACTTGATTTAGTAATTTTATTTGTATTTACATTATTTGCGTTATTGTAGAACATTCTAATATAATCATCTATTGCACCTAACAAATTTTCTTTTCCAGTTAGTTTATCAAGTATCATATATACTCCTAATTCTCTACATTTTTTATTTAATTCAGAACTATAATCTCCAGTAAATAATATGAAGTCTGGTTTATCATTAAGTTCTGTTGCATTAATTTTTTCAATAACCTCTATTCCGTTTATTATTGGCATTTTATTATCTGTAATAACTAAATCTGGAGTAAATTCCAAAATCATTTCCATTTCTTCTTGACCATTAGATGCTATTCCTACAATTTCTACATTTTCATTTTGACTAACGATATTTTTATTATCTTCAGCTATTTTATTTATATCATCAGCTATTAGTATTTTTATTTTTTGGCTCATTTTAAATTCCTTTCACTTAGTATGTTTTAACTATTATGTATTAGTTTTAGACTATCTACATAGACTACATTTGTAGCCTATTAGTTTAAAAAAAATTGATATACTATTTTTGTTAAGTTATTAGAAAGGAGATTAGCTATGCAGTTATCAGAAGCAATACAAATCAGAATTGATTATTTTTTAAAGAAAAAGGGCTTATCTTCTTTATGGGATTTATACAAAATTTCTGGTGTACCAAAATCAACTATTAATGCTTTTTTAGGTACAGAAAGAACTAAACTACCTCGTTTGCCTACACTACTTCATCTTTGTGAAGGTTTAGATACTAATTTAATGGAATTTTTTAATGATCCGATGTTTATTGATGTTGAAGATCCGTCAGAAGATAAATCTGATAAAAAATAATCTTTAAAATGAAAGATGTGTATTTATATATACATCTTTTTTTTAGTTATACTGCTTCTCTCCTACCCTCTCCACTACTTTATATAATAAATTTTACCTCCTTTACTTTGAATTTATCATATTTATATTCGTGAATAGTTAGTACATTTATTTTTATAATTATTTTATTATTATTTCTTAATATTTTTTCTTTAAAATATGACATTTCTATATATTATATAGAATTTTTTATATTTGTCAACTGTCTAGTAGTCAAAAACGAGCCTTTTACTACAAATATCAATAAAAGAAAATTTATCGTCATTTTTCGACATTCTCTTAAAAAGGAAAAAGAACTGGAATTTTAGCCAGTTCAATTAAAAAAATATTCTAATTATTTACTATTTAAAGCATTATATATTGCTATATTTGTAAGTTTATATATAGATAAACCATATTTATTTTTTAGTTTCTCCATTGCATTATATGAACTTTCTCTTATAGCAAAATTATGAGCTTCAACAATTTCGTTTTCAGGTTTTTCATATACATTTACATTTTCGGTTCTTATCATTTCAATTATTGCTATATTAACTAATTTATTAATTGATGTATCATATATTTCTGTAAGTTTTACTAATTGTTCATATAAAGAATTATCTATTTCAATTCTTCTTCTTAGCAGGTTATCTTTTTTAAATAAATATTTATCAAAAGTATTCATTTTCTACCACCTCATTCAACTATTATAATATCCTAAGACACTCTTTTTAATTCCTGTGTGGTAGTTATTTTGACTACTTTATGGCAATATATTTATAAGCTATTTTTTAAATTAAGTCCTAATAACTGCAATTCTGTTTCAATCTTCTTTATATCAAATTGTAGTATATCTAATTTTCTCAAATCGTTTTTGCTTTTTTTGCATAATTGTCCAATAGTTATTATTTTATTATTTTTCAGTATTTTAATAGAATTATCACTTATATTTAATCTATCTATATTTTGTTTACTAATTTTTTCTTCCATTTCAATCATCCTTTTTATTCTTTAAATGCAATTAAAAATTCATTTGATTCAACTTTTTTTCTTTCATTTTTGTATTCATATTCTGCATTAGTAAAATAAACTTTATAACCTTTATTTTCAAAGTAATCTCTGCTCACTCTTAAAACTTCATCTATTTCTTTTTCAGTAAGACCGTTTTCTACTTTTAATTCAAAAAAAGAATATCTAATAAAATTTTCATTTTGTTGTTCTTTTTGATCTATCAGATTTATAATAAATGCTTTTAATTGTTTTTCTGTCATAAATCTTCACTTCCATTCTCTTGATGAATATTATATCATAAAAATAAGAATTACTCTATACTTTCGTATAAAGTAATTTAGAAATTGTAATTTATAATTTGCTTATTACTTTTTTCTGTCAACTTCTTTGTTTACACTATTGCTAATAATATAGAAATTGGAAATATAGCTACTGGATAAAATTCTTATTTTCAATTTTTCAATTTAAAAATTTTCTTTTGGCGCTTAGTTTCAAATTTCCAATAACCATGATTACGATTTCGATGTTTTTTTTGAATCTTGTTTTGATTGTTTTTCATGGCTTGTTCAGCATTTAATATAATAGCTTTTTTTTCGTTGGAAACAAATTTAAGAAAAACATCATATAGGTATAGCCATCCATCGTATGAGATCTCAGTAAGCGTTGACTCTAATTTGATTTTTAAAAACTTGCAAATGCGTTTTTGTTGCTCATAAGTAAACAATTTTTTTGTTTTATCTTTGAAAGTATTTCCAGACGCTAAAAATATATATGATAAAAAATTTCTATAGTCTGTCGCATCCTCAACATCTGCTGATGTTTTTCTTTGAAAGTGAGCAAAACATATTCGTGCATTTGGCACAGGATAAAAATCTGATGGTTTAAACTCATAAATCAATTCAGCGGAAAACCAAGGTTTGTATAAAAGAGACCTCAAACTTTCGTTATAAAAAGGCTGTCCAGAATACCTTAGAAAAGCTTCATACTGCATTATGAAATATATATCTTCAGGAGGATTATCATCTTCAAATACTTTTTTCATAATATCAGCAGTTATGTTAAATGGAATATTTGCACATACTTTATATGGTTCTTTTACTGATATTTTATATTTTAAAAAATCCATCTCTATTATTTGAACTTTTTTAGATTCTTTATACCTTTCAGATAAAGTTTTCGCTAATTTTGCATCAAACTCTATTGCTATAACTTTCTTGCTTTTTTTTGCAAGTTCATTGGTAATAATTCCTTTTCCAGGACCTATCTCAATTACAATATCGTCGTTACAAATATTACTCTTTGATAACAAGGTCGCTACAAGTTGTTTACTATGTAAATAATTTTGCGAATGTTCTATTCCCATAAATACCTCCTTTACAAATTACTATTTGTTTCATTATATCATAAAAATAGAGTAATTATTAAATCAAACTCTTAACTTAAATGTTTTAGGTGCATATTTATAAGCGATAATTAATGAAATCAATGAATATATAATACAAAAAGCACTCATTAATATACCAAAGCTAAAAGTTGGTATTTTTTTACCTATAAGAATATAAGCTACAAAATAAGTTAACCATTCTACTACTTTATATGTACTATTTTTTATTTCAGTATTTATATTATATGGCTGTAACAGATAATACATAACCAAATAATGTACTGAGAAGAATACTGACATTGCAATAATAGATATAAATATAATTAAATAATTCAAATTATTGTCCGTACCACCTGTTAAAAATAATAGCAATGCTAATCCTAAACCAATAAAAGTTGCAGGTATTAAGTTCAAAAACATTAGTGTTTTTAATCTTTCTTTAAATACTCCTAATATAACTTTTGGAGTCCTATAAATTCTATATGTTAACATACTATGATCACAATTCATAAACATTGCTTGCGTCATTGTTGTTCCTCTATTTAGTAAATACATTACAAACACAAAATATGGCAAATATGTAAGCGCTAGACTATTTAAATTTTGTTTCAAATCTGGATTAAGAAATACTGCTATATATAATATTAGAAAAATACCTATAATTACCAAAGTTTGTTTTTTTATTGCCATAGTTAATATCTTATTGTGTCTTTTTACAAATAACTCGTGAAAATAAGCAAAACCTGTTTTATTACTGGTAATATCTCCATTATATTCTATTCTTTTTGCAACATTTTCTCTTATTGTTTTTGTACTACTTGCATTTTGTACTGCATACACATTTTCATTTGTTAAAAGCACTTTATATATTTTTTTATAATCTTTAAATGTTATTATTTCTCTTAGTGCAATAATTCCAAATATAACACTTACTGAAAACAAAACAAGATAAATAATTTGATTAATTACAATACCTAAATAAGGAAGTCCAAAATCTAAAAGTGCAAGTACAGCTAGAAGTATCCAAACTTTCTTTGTAGGTAAATTTTCATTATTAACAACTTTATTTTTTTTGAAGTCTGGAATAGAAAACATACCTATTACAATAATTTTTACTAAAGCAACAAATAATGGCATTAATATACAAATTAATAATGGTACATTTAGTATTAACCCAAAAATAATAGTAAATGGCATTAATCCAATTACAAGTTTTAACATAGAATAAAAATAATTTGTTAAAGCAAAAGAATTGGCATCCATTTTCATTAAAATAATTGAATAGTATTTATCTTTCGTAGGATTTAACAAATATGTATTTAATATACCACCAATTAAAGTAGAAAAAACAAAAAGATGTAAAAAGGTATCCGCTTGATTAGTCTTATAAGCAAAAGTCATAGAACCTAATACTAACCACACATAAAGCCCTTTCCATAAAAATGTACTTACAATCTCCCATAAAATACTAATTATATTACCAAATATCTTTAAGAATTTATTTTTATATAAACTACTAGGAAGTATTTTATTTATTATCGGAAGACCTTTTATAGAATATATAATACTATTAACACGATATGTATTTTTTATTTTAAAGGATGTAATAAAAGTCTTTATCATAAATTATTCCTCCTTTAAAGCTTCTATAATTTTATCTTTAAATTTATCGTTATCTAAATTGTTTTTATCTATTTTTTCTAAAACACCTTTATTTAAAATAACTATTTCATCACATAAATCTAAAGCTAACTCCATAATATGAGTTGAAAAAATTATAATATGATCTTTCTTTATTTCTCTTAACATCTGTTTCATTTCTTCTTGCACTACTATATCCAAAGATGTTAATGGTTCATCAAATAACAAAATACTAGGATTAGCAATAATATTTACTAACATTTGCATTTTATTTTTCATACCGTGTGAGTAATCCTTTAACAATTTATCACGATCTTCTTTTTCTATTTTCATAAATTCAAAGTATTCATCAATACTCTTTTCATTTTTTATTCTATCTTTATTTATTTCTATAAAAAATTTTAAGAATTCTCTTGCTGTTAGAAATTCTGGTACATTTGGAGTAGATAAAACATATCCAATATCTTCAGCACTTATTTTTTTTATTTCCTTATCTTCTAGAAAGAAATTTCCACTATCAATTGGCAAGTCTTCATTTAAACAATTAAAGAAAGTAGTTTTTCCTGCTCCATTTCTTCCAAGTAAACCATATATTTTCCCTTTTTCAAATTCAAAATTAATATCTTTTAATACTTCTTTTTTCTCAAAGTTCTTTTTTAGATTTTTTACTACTAATTTCATAACATTCCCTTTCTACATTTAATTAAAAATACTTTTTTATAATATCATAAAATATAAAATAAATCTACAATTTGACTGGATGTACTTAAAATTTTCATTACATTCAAAAAGAGAATCACCATTTCTAATGATTCCCTAATGTAATTTGTATTACTTATTATTTTCTTCTATTGCTTTTTTACTATTTCTATAAAGTATACTAAAAACTATTGCAAATAACATTGGTATAACTACATATCCAACATTATTTAGTCTTTTAGTTATTACCATAAATGCTCCACTAAAACCTAATATTGCAAATAAAATATATAGTATTAAAAATATCTTAATTTTAATTTGTTCTTTTTTTATATTCATAACTATTGACCTCCACTACAACTTACTATTTATCTTTATTCTCCAAATTTTTTATAAATCCAGAAATTGCTGATAAAAGCCAACATACACCAACAATAATTAAAAATACTTTCCAACCTATGCCATTATCAAAAACAAAAATAAAAGTATATAAAGCAATAAGACTAATTACAATAGCACCACCATATAAACATAAATTTAATGTTCTTAATTTTTTCTTATCCATAATTGACCTCCACAACTTAATATTTGTTGGTATCATATCATAAAACATTGAATTATTCAATTTATTGTTTTATAAAAATAAAAAATGAAGGTATGTAAAACCATTTCTAATTTTACATACCTTTTATTATTAATTGTTTTTGCTATTATAAATGATTTTATCAATTTCTTTTTCCTGTATATCTCTTTTATCAAGAGTTATTCCATAAGCATTAACTACTTCAGCAAAGTAAATATTTTTATCTTTTGCCTCAATAATAGTTGCTCTGTTACCATCTTTCAATTCTACTACATCAAATTTATTTATCTTCATAACTTATTTTTCCTTTCTGTTTTAATTATATATGATTTTTTAAAATTAGTACATAGGTGTTCCGTAACCTAAAATTACACTACTATTTATATCATAATTATTTTGTTTGCACTCATCTCCAGAGGTATTTCCCTCTATTGTGTAAACAATCCCATTTTCCACTTTTTCTACAATTCCGAACGTGGTCTGCTTGTCCATCATTGCTATCTTCCCAGTCAAAAAACATTATATCTCCGTGCTTTCGGAGAATAGCCTCCATCTTGCCAAAGTCCACAAGTTTTAAACCAAGCTACACCTTCTGCTTGACAACTTGCAAATTTAGGTATTATTCCTGCTGAAATATAACCACATTGCTCTGCACACCAACTAACAAAACAAGCACACCATTCTACTCTACTTTCATAACCATACCAGCTCCAATATGGTTGTCCGACCGACATTACCTATTTGACTTTTTGCAACTTCAACTATATCATTGCTACCTACTGAATTTCCATATATAACTGCTGACCACATACTTGCATATTTTTCATCTGACATTTCTGTTAGCTGATTTCTTTGCTCTTGAGTAAAATTATAATTATCTGCCATTTCATCAATAGATTTTGTATTTATAGTTATATGCAATTTTGTATATGTTACTGTTTTATACTCTGTCCAAGTTAAATGAAAAATTACTTCTTCGCGTGATTCTTCCTCTTTTGTAAAAGATATTTCATTCATAGCCCAAAATATCTCTTTTAGAGTATTTACCTTATTGTCATCTAGTGTTGCCATTTCTACTTGATTATCTCCACCACTAACTTTGGCAACATAAACAGCTAAAATATCTTTCCACTCTGCCCTACTACCTGTTATATCATATTCATTGTAGGGATTTTCTTGTTGTATCTGTGTAATTTTATTCATAAACTCTGTGTTCAAATCAGCTATAATTTTATTCATAGTTACTGGTTGTTGAGTTTCATTAATAGTTATCGTACTTCCTACATCTTCACTAGAGAAGAATATTCCAAATACCGAACCTACTAACATTGCAATTAAAGAAACTACTATTATAATGATAATGGCTATCCAGAAACCTCCAAATAAAAAGAAAATTAATGATTTTGCAGCAAGAATTATAGCTTTAATTGCTCTAATAGTTGCTATCATTGCTTGTTTTGCACTTTTAGCCATTGCCTTCGCTCTTGATTTTGCAATTTGATATGCCTTTTTTGCTCCTTTTATACTTTTTTGAGAAAGTTTTTTAGTAACTCTATAATCTCTTTTCATTATTTTAGGTGTGTTTTTTAATGTTTTCTTTATATTCTTTCCTTTCAGATTTGTAGACGTTTTCTTTATTTTTATATCTTGTAATTTTGTTTTTATTTTTTCTGCTGTTTCTTTAATATTGTCTTTTGTTTCTATTGCTGATTTTTTTCCATATTGGTTAAATTTTTCTATACCTGTTCTTGATATTCTTTCTGTTGTTTGACTTATTTGATTTGCACCATATTCGGTTGGAGAATTATTTTCTGTATTGTCAGTATAATCATCTTTAGATTTTAAATTTACAATGTTATCTTTTACTCTTTCAGAATATATTTTTGCTTTATCAAGTTTCTTTATTTTTATATTGCTTTTCTCCTTTGTCTTTATATCTGCCAAAATACCACCTCCCAAGCTCTTTTAAATTATTCTTTTTGCAATAATTACTAATCTTGCATTTTTACTTGAATAATCACAAGTTGATAGTGTTAAAAGTGTATCTCCATAAACGGCTGTATTTTCTATATCAAAAAAAGAGAGTTCTTTACATTGATTTACAAATGTATTGAACTCATTTTCATTACTTGTACTTATAAAATTATAATATTTAAAACCTGTATAGGCATTTGTTGTAAATATAGACATAATTTCGTATTCTCTTTTTTCTTCTAATGTATATAGTTTTATAATTTTATGACTATTATAATATTCTTCTTTTCGGTAATTTTCTAATTCTCCAAACATTTTAGAATTATTTATATGATGACCATAAATTATTAAATTATCACTTGTGTTTGTATCACAATTTTCTGCTAAATATGGTGTTCCTAAATAAGAATATTGCTTATAGAAATTTTTTCTTAAATAGTAATTTGGACTGTTTTTTGTTTGCATTACAGGATAATCAATATTAGAATTATCTATTCTAATCCACCCTATAATATCACTATTTATTTCATATAATTTTTGCATATTAATATCATTTTTTTCTATTTCTAAATTATTATTATCATCATTATTTTCTTCTGCAATATCTTTTATATTTTCAAAAATTTCTTCTTGTTTATTATCTTCCTGTAAATTTTTACACAAAAAATAACTACTAATAAGCATTATAGCTATTAGTAGCAATATAATTATATATTTAATTAGCTTTTTTATTTTTAATTCCTCCAATTCATAATTTAATCATATTTTTGTTCTTCTATTTTTGTCGTCATTAGTTTATACAATTCCGTATCTTTTGGAAACTGATTTTTAAATGGAACAAGCGAGTTTCTAACTCTAATTAGTCCCTCGCCAATATCAACATTTGTTATATATACTTTTTCCATTTCTGATATACTAAGAAATTTTGCTAGTTTTTCTCTATCTGTTGCTGATTGATTAAGCATTATAATCAATTCACTATTTGATAGCATAGTGCTAGGTTTTTCTTTACTTAAAATTTCTTGGATATTTTGAGTAATTCCGTGTTGCACAACCTCCGATATTTTCTTATTCTTTTCCATAGTGCATATACAAAGTTTGTTGTATAATCATATTTAAAAAGTAGATATATTTCATCTATAAAAATATATGTCCTTTTACCACTTTTTCTATTTTTAGATATTCTATTTAAAATACTATCAAGGATAACTAACATTCCAATAGGCATTAATTGTTCTCCTAAATCAATTATATCGTAGCATATTAATCTATTTGTAGTTTCTACATTTGTTTGCTTTGAAAATGTATTTAAACTACCTTTAGTAAATAATTCTAGTGCTAGTGCTATATCTTTTGCCTCTTGTTCTTCTTGTTTTAATAAAACATCTCTAAAATCATTTAATGTTGGTGGCGTACCTTGATAATTTCCTTGTTCAAAATATTTATATACTTCCGTAGTACATCTATCAATTATAGCTTCTTGATTTGGTGTAATATTTTTCATTATTTGCTCACATAAAGATAATATAAATTCTGATTTGGCAACTACTGGTTTGTTTTCATCATAATCTTTATTCAAATCTAAAGCATTTATATGATTATCTGAAGTTGCTGATATTTTAATAGCCTCTCCACCAAGTGCTTGAATAAGAGGTTTGTATTCTGCCTCTGGATCTATAACTATAATATCTGCTTCTGGATCTCTTAAAGCTATTGAGGTTATTTCTTGTTTTGCAGTAAAGGATTTTCCACTACCACTTACACCTAATATAAAGGAATTTCCATTTTGTAATTGTTTTCTGTCTATTAAAATCATATTTTTAGATATTATATTCTTGCCATAATAAACTCCTTGTGTATCTTGTATTTCTTGAACTTTAAAAGGCATAAATACTGCTAAACTCTCTGTTGTTAAAGTTCTTTTTGTGTTTATTCTTTTTACACCAGAAGGCATAACTGTATTTAATCCATCTAATTGCTGAAATTTCAATGTAGCTAATTGACACATATGTTTACCTGCTGTTGTAATTAAACTTTCCGTATCACTATCTAATTCTTCTTTTGAATCAGCCGTATGCACTAATGTTATAGTTGATAAGAACATTCTTTGGTCTCGTGTAATTAAATCGTCCAAAAATTCTTTACTTTCTTCCCTCTGTCTTTCCATATCGTATGGAATAACTGCTGAAAAATTATTATTTTCATTTTGTCGCCTTTGCCAGTTTGCAATATTTGTTTCTACTCCTAATCTAACCCTTTCTGCTTTCTTTATTGCTTCCTCCATTGGTACAGGCTTTATATCAATAGATAACATCATATTTTTATTCAAGTCAGTTAATTCAGATATAATATTATCTCTTATAAAAGTTGCATATTCTTTTAGATATAGCACTCGTCCATATCTATCTCCCATCTTGAAATAATCAGATTTAAACTCAAATGTATTTGGGCAAATATAATCTTTAAAACTATGTCCTTTTCTCATACATTGTTTTATATCAAATTTATATAAATCTTCTTCTCCTACCCTAAAGAAATCATAAAAAATTCTTAATCTTTCATTTATATCTAATCCACTAAATTTTGAATTTAATTTCGCAAAATTGTTTGTAAGTTCTGTGCCTGTTCTTGAAAAATAGTTTCTTGCCTCACTAATATTTTTCTTATCTATTGATATTGTTAATATTTTTTCTTGAATTATTCCATTTGAATCGACTGAGTTTTTTGCAAGTATTTCATTATATTCTTTTCGATATTTTGATAGATTATCATTTCCAAGTTCCAGTCTCATTTTTGTATCATAGTCTATTTTATTAAGTTTTCTATTTATAATTGTTAATTTCGGATATGAACCTGCATCTAATAAATTCAAAATTGAACTGTAATCTAAAAACATAGCCTCTTTATCATCTTGTCCTGCTACTGCATAATTTACATCAGTAAATTTAAACGATTTTGAGTATTTATTTCTTCCTATTTCAAAAATTCCATCCTCATATATTGCTTTTATTGGAATTGCTTGTTGCACACTTCTAGGCACTTTTACTCTTTCTTTGTTTCTTTTTAGAATTATCAATTTTCATTCCCTCCATTTCTAATTTCTTAAATTCATCTTTTAATAACTCATCATAAAAGTTTTCTGGTTTGAAAAATAGAACATTTGGCATTAATATCTCTGACTTTATCCAAGCAACTACAAATTCTTCTGCATACATTCCGTTATATTTGACAAATCCTAATATTCCAAAAGGTAATGCTCCGAAGAATACAAATCCAAGATAATGTTTCTAGTCCTAAATGTTCTTTTAATAAAAAATATAGTAAAACAGCTACTGCACAAGCAATGGTAGAAAAAAAGAACTGTCTCATTGACAGTCCAAAAAATATTGTTTCACTATAATCTCGTATTTCCTTATTAACTTTAATTTCCATCTATCTTGCCTCCTTATTTTTTCTCTTTACTTTTTGCTTTTCTTCTTTAATCATTTGTTCAATCAAAATAAGTTTCTTATTTTCTCTTTCAAAATCTTTTTCAAAGCCTTGCTTTGCTTTTCCTAAAGAATAATTACTTGAATAGCACATTATATTATGATTAATCATATCTTTCATTTCGTTTAAAAGGTCGATTTTACTAATGTCATTTTCATCTTTACTTAAAATTAAATCTATTACTTTTTCTGTATATTCTTGATAACCATAAAGCATATAATATTTTTCTGTATATCTAATATATTCTGCCATAGCTTTTAATTGTTTTATTGAGGGATTTATTATTTCTTTGCTATCTTCATCTGTAAATAATCTTTCTATTGATTCAACCCTTGTAAATACTGTTCCCTCATTTGCTTCATAGTCATAGTTAATTATAGCCATTTGCAATTCTTCAACTTCTTTATCACTTAATTCATAAGATTTAATGATTTTACTTAATTCTCTTCGCATATCTTCCTGAACTGAATTTCTAATAAAATCAAACTCTAATTCATTAGTCATTATATTGTTGTTAATTGTACCCTCATTAAATCGCACAATATATCTGTCGTCATAAATGTCTTTACCTTTTATAAATCCTAAAACATCTACTACTTCTCCATTATGTCGTGTTTCAGATGCTATTTTTGTATTAAATCGTGCCTGTTTATTATTGTATTTTTCATAATTACTATTAAATTTCTCATAATCTTTTAAATCATTTTCATCTATTAATCCCATAATGTTTTATTACCTCCTTTTCTTTATTATTTTCATCAACATTAATTACCTATTATAATCCCATCATTTCTCTAACTATTCTGTCGCTAGCTTTTATTGTTCCTACTAACACTAGCATATTGAATGCTAATTCTCCAACATAGCTCCATACTTGATTTATTGCCTCTGCTGAAGTATCAATAGCAGGTGGAGAACTTGCAAATAGTGAAAATATAATGCAAGCTAAAATTATAATTGCACCTTCTAAACAAACTGCTGAATAACTTTTTACGAAACTTTTTCCAACATTTTGTGATGGTTCGCCTGCAAATGTTGATAATGGAATAGGTGCTATTGCAGTATATAAATATAATTTGAAAAATCTACCATAAACGGTTAATATCATAATAAATGATAGAATTGTTACTACAAGTCCTCCGTATTAAAGTAACTGCCCAAAGAGGTATGCTTTCAAAAAAGCCACAAGACTCAATAGCAGTTATCATTTCCTGTGGTAAAGTTGTTTGTGTTGCCTCTCCTAGTCCTGCCGTATCCATTATAGTTTGTGCAACTCCTTGTATAATTTGGAAAATTGACAGCATTAGTTCTAGTCCGTGTGTTATGAGTAGTTTAGCGAGGGCAAATCGCACAAACAACTTCAAAACCGATTCTGGTTTTTTTACTTCTGCAAAACTTCCGACAGGTTTTTACAACTCCTACCAGGAAGAATATTACTAATAAAGCTAATCCAATGGCTTGAATTGCTCCGATTTATATTTACAATTACTTCCCAAATTGTTCCGATCTTTGAATGTTTCTGGACTTTGTGTAATAAGACTCCATATTTCATTTAGCTTTTCATTCCAAGTGCCTAGTGCATTTTCCAAATTTCCTACTACCCAATTTGCCATCTCTTCGCCTCCTTTAATTAAAATAAGGCAAATTTACTCTAAAACTTGCCTTTTACCAATATTTATTATCCTCCTGTAATTAAATCTAGTATTTGTTTTGAAAATGTTATTATTATTCCTCCTGCGACAGTTAGGAATCCATTTGCTCTTTGACTGGCATCGTGACTTTTTAATGCTAAACCTACTTGCACAATTCCCCAACCAAGTAAAATCATTCCTATCGCTTTGATTACTCCAAAAATAAAAGTTGATAAATTATTAATTACTGTTAAAGGATCTTCTGTTGCAAAAACATTGCTTGCTTGTCCAATAAATAAAGCTATTACTGTAAATAATATTAAACTTGTTCTTTTTAAAACTTTAATTAAAATCTTTTTATTCATTATCTTTTTTATTTTTTTCATTCTCTAATTCCTCCATATAAATATAATTTTCAATATCTTCTTCAGATAAAATTTCAAAATCAATATTCTCATCTATTTCTTCTGTATATTTAATATCTTTAATCTTTTGTATTTCTTCAAATGTCAATTCTGTTATTATTCCAGAATTTTTATCTACTTTTCCGTATTCATATACTTTTCCTTTTCCATCAACTGTATATTGAACATTAGGGTGTTTTAAAATATCATATTTATAATCAATAACAGGTTTTTCTCCCCTAATTAATAAAATTGCCTTATCATTATCAAGCATTCTTACTTCATCTGCCATTAGTAGCTCTCTTCCTGTTTGTTGATAATTAGTAGAGTAGCTTCCACTATGACCTGTGCTTTTTCCATAGGTGTTTAAATCAATACTTTCCTTTCCGTAGAAGTTCAGAAACCATTTTATGAGTAGATTGTTCATTCCCTCCGTAAATAAAGAAATTCATCGCAGTTTCCGACTATACTTTCCCATTGTTTCTCAAATAAACTTTTTAGTTGTGAAATATTTTGTATAATAATCGAAACAAACACATTTCTTGAACGCATTACACTTAAAATTTTCTCAAAATCATCTGGTAAAGCTACATTTGCAAATTCATCCATTAGAAAGTGAATTGGTATTGGTAATGCACCTTTGTATTTGTTATCTGCTCTATAAAAAGCATTTTGAAAAATTTGTGTATATAAAATGCTTACAAGAAAATTATAAGACGTATGTGTATCAGGAATTACTGCAAATATTGCTATCTTTTCTTCTCCTAATTTGTCTAATTCCATTTCATCTGTCATTGTTAAGCTTGCAATTTCATCTATATTAAACTTTTCAAGTTTAGATGATAATGTTACTTGTATCGATTTTAGTGTTCTTCCTGCTCCAGAGTGATAATCTTTATAATATTTAACAGCTATATGGTTTGGATTTTTATATTCAAGCCTTTTAAATAAAATATCTAATGGACTTTCATAATCTTCATCATCTTCTTTTACTTTTCCAGCCCTCAGCATTTCTCCAACCATTGCAAAATTTTGTTCTTCTTCTGGAGCTTCGTATTTTAAATAGAAGATTAATGCAGATAGTAGCATTTGAGCTGCAATATCCCAGAATGGATCAGAACTTGCTCCACTACCTTTTGGCGTTGCACTTTTAAATAAATTTGCAACTAATTTTTGAACATCATTATCATCTTGAATGTATTTAAAAGGGTTATAACAATGGCTCAATTTCGGAGTTACTAAATCTAAAATTTTAACCTTATATCCTTCTTTTTCTAATAAATGACCTGTATCTCGAACAATCTCTCCTTTGGGATCTAAAATTACATAGCAACAATTACATTGCATAATATTCGGCTTACCATAAAACCTTGTTTTACCTGCACCACTTCCGACCACAAACTAAAGTGTTTAAGTTTCTTCTATGATATTTAGCTTTTAAACCTATATTTACATTTTGAGTTAAAATTTTGTTTTGGCTTTTAGGTTTTTGCATATATTTTTTATTAATTTTCTTTGCTACACCCCAAATAGCAGAGCCATATTCTTTTCCTTTTCTATAATTTCTTCTAGTAGATTTATAAATTCCTATTCCTAAAATATAAGCAACTAAAAAAATAAAGACAGTTTTTAAACTATCTTTACAAATTTCTATATTAAATGGTTTATTTAATTTCTTTGGTAATTCTTCTATTATTTCAACTAATCCACCACTTATATATGGAGCAATTAATAATGCAAACCAAATGACTATTATTCCACCAAAACAATATAATACCATATTTGATTTATCTTTCATCTTTATTTTTATCCTTTTTAAATAATGTTTTCTTTTTAGTTGGGGCATCTAAAACTTTCTCTAAAATTTCATCTATAAAGTCTTTATCTTTATTTTCTTCTATTAAGGTAGTTCTTTTCTCAAATAAAATATTGGCTATTGCTTTATGCTCATATTTATCTAATTCTAACACTCTTTTTTCTTCACTCATTTTATCACTACCTTTCTGGATTAGATTTATTTTTTTCTTTATTACTTCTGCTAAAATAATCACTCATTCTCCCATTTATTTCTTCAAAATTTTTTCTTATTTTTTCTATTTCTGCTCTAACACCTTTTGGCTCTTTTTGATTTGTTATTTGAGATGGTAATTTTGAAAAGTCATAATTAGAAACATCAATCCCATACCTTTTACATATCATATAAGATATACAATAACTTCTAAAACTTTTTATATCACTATTTTCAATATTGCTCATTTCTATGTTTGCCATTTCTTGTGATAAGGTTTGAAATAGTAATTCTCTATCCATACCTTTACAGACATATAATATATTTTCATCTTTATTATACTCAGAGCCTATTGTCCCATTAGGTAAAGTTTCAACTGCTTTTCTAGGAACTGTGCAACCGTCTAAAAGTGCCTCTAATAACTTTCTATCTCCATAATTAATTGTTTCATCTGGTATTGAGGCATTTGTTTGCCTTATATCATAAACCATTTTTGGATTGAAATATCTTTTGTTATTACTTTCATAAGGCTCTAATATTTTTATTCCTTTTGCATTTTCCTTTAATTCAATTCCTTTTTCTTCCCAAGATTTTTTATCTTTAATTTGTGTACTCTCTGGTGCTTTTTCTAAAATAACTAGGCAATTTCCAACAGAATGTTTTGAAAATCTACTTTGTATATCTAAATATTCTTGAAATTTTGTACCATCATTACTAACTATTGTCGCCATTCTGTCCATAGTATCATAAATTTCTTGTCTATCTTTATTTTGTTGTTCTTTCCAATTATTCTGATTTCTTGTATTATAGTTACTATAATTTCTATTTGTAGAATAATTGTTTGTACCTAAAATATCGTCTATTTCACTCACTTTACTTGCTCCTTCCTTTTGATTTCTTTTTTGATTTTTTAGATGTATTATCTAAATGCTTTGGCTCTTTGTATCTTTTACCTTTTGATTTAGTTTCCTTTTCTTTGTATCTTTTTCCGTTTTTTTCTTTAGTTTTTGCTCTTATAATATCTGCTTGAATTTCTGGAGAAGTTGTTTCTTGTTCTTTAGCTTTAAGTTCTTGTTCAATCTCTTTTAATTCTTTTCTAACTGATTGTTTTTCATCTTTAAAATTCTCCACTTTGTCTTCTGATTTGGTATCTGAGGAAATCTCTGACAGATTCTTTTTCTCCGTTTCTTTTGTATTATTACTGGGAATATCTTTTTGTTTTTCCTTATCTTTAGGCATAATATCATCTATAAATTGTTCTTCTTCACTTTTTGGCTTTTCTTCAATATTTATATTAACTTTATCTTGTTTTGACTTTTCATATTCCTCTTTAATAGTTGCAACATCTTTAAAGTTAAATCTTTCAGATATTCTATTCAATTTTGCTCCATCTTCTTCTCTAACCATAATATCTACCATACCATCAATTTTGTTATTTCTTTTATTAGCTAAGGCACAATATAAAATTCCATATTTTTTTGCCTCTTGTGAAAATTTCTTTAAATCTTCTGCTTTTATAGTAAAAATATCTAATGACTTTCCAGATTTAAGCATATTCGTTAATCTTGTCTTTCCTTTAGTTTGTGTTCTTTCTTTAGACATTGCGATTAATGCCATAGCAATATTTTTTGCTCCAGTTCCTGATATTCTTAAAACAGTTTCTACACCTTCTAAATAGATTTTAACAAGTTCATCTGCTGATTCTGATGTATTCATTTTTCTATTTCTCCTTTCCTTCTGATTTTTTCTTCCTTTTCTTCTCTTTGTAACTCTTTCATATCATCTTTTATCTTTTGACTTTGATTTTCAATTTTTTCTGAATATACCACCTCACTTTTTAAATATTTAATCTTGTCTGATAAATCTAAAATTTCATCACATAGTTTTTGTCTTACCTCAACATTTTCTTCTTTCTGCCTTTTTCTTCGTAAAGTATTTCTTGCTTTCATCTGTTTTTTTAATTCATCTTGGACAAGATTTTTATATAAAAAAAGATCCTTTGTAGTTTTAATTTTATTTCTACAAAGGAATCTAATTTCATTTGATATTTCTTTCATCTTTTTTGCATCTTCTTTCATTTTAGGTGTCATTTTATATCGTGTATTCTTATTTTTAGGAAATACTTTTAAAAGATAACAATAATGCAAATATAATCTATATAGACTACCTCTATCAATTTTTAATTGATTACGTATTTTTCCAACATATCTTTTTTTAGGTCTATATTTTTCAATTAAATATGCGTTTTTTGTTTCTGAACTCATTATTCTTTCAGTAATATTTTCTATGCTATATTCAATTCCAAAACTTCTTTCAATTCGTATGTTTCTTTTATATGGAGGTCTTACTAAACTAATTTTATTTGCCCTTATTGTAATTGTATAACCCATTTTTTCCAATATTGATTTAAAATTATTATATGAATAGGCTTGTTTAATTGCAAAATCTACATCATCTTTTGTTGTTGTATAATAGTCTGATTTTTGAATATATGAATTTCTATATTTTGTATAATCAATTTTTCCACATTTCTTTTCTTCTAAAACACTCAAACCATATTCTTTGCATAAAGTATCTGATATTTCTCTCATAAGTGCATAATTTTCTATTGTATTTCTATATTTTTCTCCGTCTACAAATGAAACAGAATTTACCACAAAATGATTATGGTAATGTTTTGTATTTAGATGTGTTGAAACTAAAACTTCATATTTATCTCCCCACAATTCTTCTGCAAGTTTAATACCTATTTCGTGTGCCTGTTTTGCTGTAACTTCTCCCTCTGCAAAAGACTGAAAACCGTGAAATGCTAAAATACCTTTTTCTTTGCCAAAATGTTTTTTAGTTAAAATCATTTCTTTTAATGCAGTATCTGCATTGCAATTTACACCTGTAACATAGAATTGTTTTTCTGTCTTAAAATTAGCTTTTGCATATTCTATTGTATTGTGCAAACTTTTATATAAATCTGTTTCATAATTCTTGTTTTTGGTTTTTTCAATATCACTTGTATATTTTATAACTTTATCTAACCTATTTTCTACTTTCCATATACTCGTAGTTGCCATTACAGATATTTTTCCTTAATTGCCATTCTAAATTTTCGCCATTCCGATATTTCTTCATTAAATTTTCTTTCATCTATAAAGTTTTTATGATATAGTAATCTTTCTAGCTCACTTAAAGTTCTTAAAAACTTTCCCATTTGTGTTAGTGTTAAATCATAAAATTCTTGGTCTGGCTTTTCTTTTATTTCTGCTCCGTAAAGCACAATCTCTAATAAAAGTAGAAAATTGTTTTCCAGTTTTTTTAGCACGTTTTTTTATCTTGTTTCTTTCTTCAAAATTCATTCTTATTGGAACAATAATATCTCTTGGATCTTCTTTCATTTCTTGCTCCTTTCATTTAATTTCTTTGGGGATTGGGGTTTCCCCATAGTTTAACATTTGTGTATATACAAATGTGTTGCTTGTTAGGACATAAAATTTATTTCATAAATATCCTACTTTGCTCAAATATTTGCTTTTTTTATGACTTTTTTTGCTACATCTTTTACTATTCTGAAAACAAATCTTCATTATCTATTCTTATGCAATTCCCACATTTATCACAAACAACTTCTAAATATTCTTTTGGCAAATCATCTTCAATTCCATCTTCGTTTTCTGTTAAATCTGATTCATTTTCTTTAGTAAGAAAAAATCTATTTTGTTCATAAAAATCATCATAATCTTTTAGATTTTCATTACCATTTTCATCTGTAATTTTTAAGATTCCAATACACATTTCATTGTTTTTTGTATCTTTTCTAATAAAGAAATTTTTATCTTTTAGAAAAGCTTTTTCAAGTAATTTTATCATTGCCTCTGAATGATTTTTTGCATTTAATTTGATTTCCATTTCGTTTGTTTTTCTTATTATAAAATTATATTTTTTCATTCTTATCTAGTCCTTTCTTTAATTAAATTTTGATTTTTTATTATAGGTTTTATTCCTAATAAATCACATAAATATTCATTATAATCTTTTCCGTTTTTTAGGAGGTCTATCTATAATTTCATACTTATCTGACATAACTGTTTTAAAAGCATTTGTTGCATTTCTACCTGCCTCATCATTATCTAAACATAGATAAATCTTTGTTACTTCTGGATGTTTTTCTAAATAATTTGAAATAGCAACTGGTACTTTACTTTGTTCAATTATTTTAGCAGGTTGATATACACCTGCTAGAGAAATTAATGTTTTATCTTCCCAATTTTGTCCATATAATTTAAAAAGGGTTGCATAAGATAAAGCATCTATTGCACCCTCAAATATAAAAATTTTATCTGTTTTTTTATTACTTTCTAGTTTAAAAGAATATTGTTTACTACTTCCTGTTGCATCACTTTTAAATTTACTTTCATTAGTTGCTCTACAACCTGCATACCTTGCATTTCCCATTTCATCATATCCAACAAATACTGCATTATGATAATGCTTTTCTTCATAAATTAAATGTTTTTCTATACATTTTTGTATAATTTCATTATCAATTCCTCTTGAATTTAGATATTGTTTTATTCTATTTGTATTGTCATTTTTTTCTGGTAAAATTAGAGTTGCATTATTTCTTTTTTCAGCTTGTGGGATATAAACAGGTATTCTTCCATTCATCTTTTTTATAATGTATTCTATCGATTCTGGAAATTTATAACCTAACATTTTTTCTACATAGTCAACTGCATTTTTTCCACCAAAACCTCCATTAAAATAGTTCCAATATCCGTTTGATATTTTTAAACTGCTATGAGTTTTGGTCGAATATTGTGTTCTACTATCTCTAACTAATTCATTAGGCTCATAATTTTTAAAATAGGTTAATAAGTCTATTTTTTTAATTTCTTTAACCATTTCTGGTGGAATATATTTTCCCATATTTTATTACCTACTTTCTCTATTTTTTGATTTCTTTTGTTTTATTACTTCATCTTTATATTCTCTAAATTCAGTATCTTTATAATCTTGATAGTCTAAAACATATTCTTCATTTGAATATTTTTCTCTAGCAATATCTATTGCTTCTTCTAGTGAATTTGCCTCAACTTTTACAACTTTTTGTAAAATTTCTTCTATTTCAATTTCATATACTTTATTCATATTATCATCTCACTTTCTCTCTTTTTTTCATAAATTCTTTATCCAAATCATCGACAATATCTCTTACAATATCGGTCATTTTATCAAGCATACTTGTTTCTATATTCATATATTTGTTATACATTTTATCTAATGGTTTTTCTGTATTTAATAGTGCTTTTATTTCATTTCTGCCTAAAATAAGACCTTCTAAAATTGACACTGTTTCTTCTTTAAAAGTTGTTTCATAAGATTTATCTATAATTTCTTCTTTTGTAAAATTTTTTACTAAATTTTGTTTATATTCGCTAAATTCTTGTTCAATTTTTGCCATCAAAACATCTTTTATTTGGTCATAATTCATAATATAAAATACCTCCTATTCTATTTATTTTTGTGTTCATAATAAATATTTCTTGTTTCAAATTCTTTTGCATATTTAGGTTTTAATTTAATATTTATGATGTGATTTTCTGCATAATTTCCTAAACAATTTTTGTGTATTTTTATATCATTTTCAAATTCATAATAAGCATCTCCATTGGTTATATATTTATTACATTGAAAGCATTTACCACAACTTAATTCTTTTAAATTTTTAGTAATTAGTAATATCTGATTAGCAAATTTTTCTGCATCATTTATAGATAAAAAGCTATGGCTAAATTTACTATCAGTAAAACCTTTTAACTTTAAATATATATCTCTACCCATTATTTCTGAGCCAATTTCCCATTCACTCATTCTTGACATTATATTTCCTCCTTATTTTTTTGCATAAAAAAAGAGATATTAGTTTTTATTTAATATCTCTTGATTTTTTTATTATTTTTAATTATTTAGATAACTTGTAATTTGTTGCCCTCTTTATAATTTTGATATCCAATTATTTTATCATCAAATGTTAGAAATGTTTTATCTTTGATATTTTTCTTTTTGTCTTATAACATAATTACTAATATTTTTATCATAATCTGGATATAAATAATTTAAACATTGTGCCACTTCTTTTGATACCATTCTAAAAATTCCCATACATAATTCTAAAGATTTCCACATTTCTGTATATGACCCCATATTATATGTAGCAAGAATTTTCTTCCATAATTCAGGTGAAATATATCGTTCTAAAAATTTATAGTTTTTTCCTAGACTAAAACTATAACCTTGCTCTATTCCAACCTTCCATGAAATCATTCGCAGTAATTCCATACGCACAATATTATTTAAATGGTCGATTGCAAATAAAATTTCCTTTCGACATAATCCTTTCACTACATATGTTACAGTATTCCAAAATTCATTACAGCAATCATCAAAAGAACGTGCTGTCGGATGTTCTATATAATAATCTTCATCTGTAGGTACTGGTATATTAGTAACACGATTATCCTTATCTAATAATAATTTTACTAATTTATCCCAAGTAAAATATTCATCTAAAACTTCTAATGGCAATAATGTCAAATCTATTTTAACTCCGTCCCAAAATAACATAAGATATGAATACCCTTTTTCTTCTTTTGGAAACAATTCCATATCCTCGGGTTTTTGCATAATAAGTCTCTCTCCAAAAACATTAAGCCACTCATCACTATTAATAAAACTCTGCATGTCTGTGACAAAAAAAGTAATATCATAATCTTGAAAATCATCTGGTATAATATTAATATTTGTTCTTGAACCTTCTAAAGTAACCACCCTAATTCTATCATCTGCTTTAGCAAAATTAAGTATAGTATCATATATTTGTTTCTCTGTTCTCATTTTCATATCAACTCACTTTTAAAATTATTATTACTTATATTATAACAGAAAAAAGTAAATTTTCTATTGCCTTAGATTTACCTTAAACATAAAATTATTCTTTAAATTTAACCTTGTATCTATTTTATATTTTTTCCTTTTTGGATTTCCATCAATCCTATAAATGCTATTATTTTTAATATCATAGCTTACAGACCAAATTGTATTAGCATCCTTTCTCTATCATAATCACATCTAAACAGTACAAAAATCTTTTTGATTTCTAAATACTTATCCATATCATCAACTACTTAACAAATTGTAATTTAGCGAATAGTAACTTAATTTTCTTTTTTATTAAACATATGGCGTACTTTATCTATTCGATTATTTGGTCTGCGTGATTGAATAACTGGTTCACAAGTAGCAATTTGATAATCTTTTAATTCTGTCAAAAAAACTGCTTGCCCATTTGTATATAGAGTTAAAGTATTACGATATTCATTAATACAACGTGCAGGAATATGTCCTGTAAAAATAACTTCATCATTTTTTGATTGACTTGTTTCAATTATTGCACAATGTTTTTGTGCATCATTATATGCACGAGAAAAGTATTCCTGTGGTGTAAAAAGTATAAACGAAAGATATGGCTCTAATAATTGCGTTCCCGCTTTTTTCAATGTTTGTTCAAGTACAATTGGGGCAAGAAAGCGAAAATCCGAGGGAGTACTAACAGGGCTATAATAAACACCATATTCAAAACATATTTTACAATCTGTCACTTTCCAACCATACAATCCTTGCTCCAGTCCATAATTAATACCTTCTCTTACTGCATTTTGGAAACTTTGATTTAAATAACCGAGTGAAACTTTGCTTTCGTACTGTATTCCACTGCCAATTGGAAGTGGAGTTATTGATAATCCAATTGATGCCCAAAATGGATTTGGTGGTACTTCAATATGAATAGTATAATCTGCCTTTTGTAATGGCTTTTCCAAATAAATTACGGTTGGATCTTCGATTCTTATGTTTATGTGATATTTTTCAATCAACAGAGAACAGATAACTTCTAACTGCACTGTTCCTAAAAAAGAAATGATGATTTCATGTGTTATCGTATCAACATAATAACGTAAAAGAGGATCAGTATCTGCAATTTCTGTAAGAGCATCCAATAATTTTTCTCTCTCTTCTATTTTTATCGGTTCAATTCTTGTTCGTAGTATTGGTACAGTCTTGTCATTCCATACATTGCATGGCAAAAGCTTTTCATTTCCTATAATATCGTTCAATCTTAATGTATTGTTAGGTATAATAAAAATATCTCCAGAACAAACTGTTTTTGTCTGTATCATTTCTCCATTTGAAGGAATATATATTTCTGTAAGTTTCACTTTCTTTTTTTCTGGCAATATAATTGTATCTCGTAAGTGTAATGTTCCACTGTAAAGACGCAAATAAACTAATCTTTGCTTATGGTCTGTATATTCAATTTTAAAAACCCTTCCACATAGTTCTGAATCATTCTCATTCATTTCAGGACAAAAAAGATTTGAAATAGCTTCGATGAGTTGTTGAGTCCCTATATTATTTCTAGCACTTCCATGGTATATAGGAAACAACGAACCTTTTTTAACACACCTATATTCTTCATACGTTAATTCTTGTATAGTCAATTTTTCTCCTGCAATATATTTTTCTAAAAGTTTATCATTTTTGGAAATTACAGGATCCCAATCATCTAAATCAATAATATTTTTAATTGATATTTCTGGAGTTAATGTTACATTTTGCATAACAATAATATCATTTGAAAGTTTTTCTTTGATATTTTGATAAATATTATTTAAGTTAATTCCATCCTGATCTATTTTATTTATAAAAATAATTGTTGGTATATTCATTTTTTGAAGTGCATGGAATAGTATTCTGGTTTGTGCTTGTACACCATCTTTAGCAGAAATTACTAAAATAGCTCCATCAAGAACAGATAAGGAACGATACACTTCTGTTATAAAATCTGTATGTCCAGGAGTATCTACAATATTGATTTTGTAGTCATTCCAATTAAAAGAAGTAACTGCTGCCTGAATTGTGATTCCACGCTGACGTTCTAAAAACATAGTATCTGTCCTTGTTGTTCCCTTATCTACACTGCCTAATTCTAAAATCGCTCCACTTGTATAAAGCAGACTTTCCGTTAAAGTTGTCTTTCCTGCATCTACATGAGCAAGAATACCAATGTTGATTATTTTCATTGAATTTCCCTCCCTACAAATTTATCTTTTAACTTAAAATCAATATTTGCTAATTTTGTTCTTTTAAACTATTCTCAAAATCAATTATCCACTTTTCTAATGTTTCTACTAATGCTAATTGTTGTTTGAACATTTGTTTTCCAACATTAGGAATATGTTGTCTATGAGTTTGTCTTTCATTTAGTAATTCTTTTAATTCTAATATCTTTGATTTTATATTAGAAACAAGAATCTTTTTTTGTTCATCATCTACTAAATCTAAATTCGTGATAATAATATTAAAATCCAAATATAGACTAACATCAGAATTTGAAATATCATTCATAAGTTTATTAAAATAATCATTACCTTTGTTAGTAATAGTATATATTGCTTTATCTGGCATATTTCCCTCTTTCTCTTTATGGCTAACAATATATTCTTTTGATTCTAATTGTAATACTTTCTTATAAATAGACTGTTCACTAATTCTTACCCATCTTGGTATATTACGATATTCTATATTTTTTTTAATATCATAAGCACTTTGTGATTTTTGTTTAATAAGTCCTAATAATACCAAATCTATATTTGACATAATCTCTACTCCTTACTTAATATAATCTGTAACGCCAAGTCTATTTCCAAATGGATCTTCAAACTCGACTGCATTACCAGTTCCAATTTTAAAAGGCTCACTCAAAAATTTTATACCATTATTCAACATTTCTTTATAGAAGATTGCAACATCTTCTACTTCAAACCATATTGTAGGCTTTAAATTCTCAAATTTATTTTTGTCTTTTAAAATTATTGCAGGTTCTTCATTTCCAATATTATAAGCAACCATTCCCTTATCAGAAAAATCAAATTTCTTTTTTAACCCCAATATTTCCTCATAATATCTTTTTGCTTCTTCCATATTATCTACAGGAAGAAAATAGTTGTCATAATTTTTCATATATTTAAGCCCTTCTTTCTACTACAAACTATACTACTATATTTTATAGTAGTTATAATTAAATGTCAATAAATAATAAAAAAATAATTGCATTTAATTCGTTTATAATTCTTATAAAAAATAGATTAGTTGCACTGAACTAATCTATTTGTATAACTGCTTGTCGTACAAAAAAGACTGTCATTACTGACAATCTTTTCGGTAAATTACTATAAATCAATAACTATAAAATTGTAATTTGTCTTTATGTTTTTTCTGTTATTTTATTATCTTTAATTTCGTATATAATATCTGCAACATTTTCAACTAATCTTTTATCGTGTGATACAAATATTATTGTACCTTTGTATTGTTTCATAAGAATCTCCAATGCTTCTATACTTTGTATATCTAAATAATTATTAGGTTCGTCCATAATTAACACATTATATTTTCCAAGTAGCATTTTGCAAAGTAATATTTTTACAATTTCTCCACCACTTAAAGTTTGCATTTTTCTAGTAATTACATTTTGTTCTAATCCTAACATTGCAATCATACTTCTTATTTCTGATACTTGGTAATCTGATGATTCTTTCAAAAAATCTAAAACATTTCTCTCTTTTTCAAACTTATATCCGTTTTGTGCAAAATAACCAATCTGTACTTTAGGAGATATTTCTATTCCATCTTCCTCATTTACAATCATCTTTAGCAATGTTGTTTTTCCAACTCCATTTGCACCTATTATTGCTACTTTCTTTCCAATTGGTATTTTAAATTTCGCATTTTCAAATATAACTTTATTATCAATTTTTTTGTTTAGATTATCACTTTTAATTGGTACAGGATTATACATTTCAAGTGAACCACTTATTCTAAAATGTATTTGTTTTTCTCTAATTGGCCTGCTAATTTCTTCTAGTTCTTCTATTCTTTTTTCTATTGCTTTAGCTGATTTATGAAGTGCTTTTTCTTTACTTCCTGTCGACTTTTGATGTGCTAATCTTCCACCATTTTCTGTACTTTTTTTATTTTTGCTTTTTTCTAATTTTTGTGCTTGTTTTAATTTTTCGTTTACGATTTTTTCCAACCTTTGCTTCTCATTTATATATTGTTCGTACTTTCTTAAATGAGTTTGCTTTTCTTGCTCTTTTTGTTCCAAATATTGAGTATAATTTCCCCAATATTCTGTAATTTTTCCGTTTTCAATTTCCCATATCTTATTTACAATTTCATCTAAAAAGTATCTATCGTGGCTAATTACTACTACACTTCCAAAATAATATTTTAATGTATTAGTTATATATTCAATACTTTCATTATCCAAATTGCAAGTAGGCTCATCTGCAAATATTGCATCACTATTTTCTGCTAATGCTTTTGCTATTTTTAATTTTGTTTCTTCTCCTCCAGATAAATTATCTCCTGTTACATTATGAACATTTAATTTTCCTAATATAGTTTTATCTTCTATATCATCAAGTTTAGTTTGTTCAAACTGTGGAATATATGATATTTTCCCATAAGTTTTAATTTCTGCAGTATCTAATTTTATCTGTCCTAGTAAGATTTTTAATAAAGTTGTTTTACCTATTCCATTTTTTCCTACTATTCCGATTTTGTCATAATTAAATATTTCTAAATTATCAATATTTAAAATTTCTTTTCCACTATACTCTAAATTTATATTTTTTGCTTTTATAATTAATTCCATTGTTTTTCTCCTTTATTACATTTTATTCTGCATTTTTTACGAGTTATTGTAATAAAGTTTTTTATCACGAAATAACTCGTGATATTACCATATTCTAGGTATCATATAAAATCACCTCACCTCTATAAATTACTATTAATCGTGATGATTATATCATACATTTTATAAAAAACATAGGAAGATATCAAATTTCTTTAATATCTTCCAAAATTTTATTTATTTAATAGATCTTGTTCTTCAAAAAATATATAAGCCTCTTTAAAACCTAGTTTAAAAAATTCTTTCGCTTCAATTTCTACAATTTTTTCATTTATATCTAAAATTCTCAAAACTGCATCTTTTTCGTCATCATTTAATTCTGTAATTAGTCTATCTTCTATAAAAGTTCTTACTTTTGGAAATTCATCAAATATTAATTGCATTTTACTATGCAGACTTTTATAATCTTCTCTATTAACTAGATTTTTAAATCTATGTTTTTCAAAGTATTGAATAAAACTATCTCCACAACTATTCATAAAGCTATCCATTAATGTTTCCATAAATATTTTCCTCCAACTTTTTTTGTAGTTCTTTTTTTTAATTCATTCCATCAATTACTCCAAGTTTATAAAAGCCACTATTCCAATATTCGATACATACTTGCATATCAGATAGTATTCCATCAATTTCTGATTCGGCATAATTATAATGTTCATTATTTATATATCCTAATAATGATTTTAATCTATTCTCAAGGTTGTCATACATTTTTTTAGTATCTGTAAGAGTAGTAAATTTATGTGAAAATTCTTCGTGTCTGTTTTCAAATAATTTTTGCAAGATCGATTCACTAAATATTTTTTCAATTTGCATATAAATCACCTCCTTGTGAGGTAGTTTATAAATAAATAAGTTTAAAGTAAAATGTATAATTTATAAAATTGGCTCTTTATCATAGTCTTGACATTTATCTTCGTCATCATTTGATTTTTCATCTTCATTTTCTTCTATAATAATATTGTCTTTTTCGTTTAGGTTTAATAAAGCATTTACTCTATCTAACCTCATAGATTTTTCTTTCAATTCGTCTTCTTTATCAAATGGAGCTTTAACATCAATTTTTGCATTTTCTAATTGTTTTTTGGTGTTTTCAAGATCTTGTTTGTTATCTTCCAAATCTTTACTTACATTAGATAATGCATTGTCAATTCTTGTTATATTACCATATATGTCATTTCCCAATGAGATTTTATATTCTGCATTTCCTTTTATGAATAGTTCAAATTCTTGTCTGACTATATTAATTTGTAATAGTAATTTCATTCCTCTATATTCTCCTATTTCCTCTAAATCAGCTTTTTCTTTTGTCTTGCATATTTCTAGTATTGTTTTTCCTGCATCTTCTTTTTTATTATACAGTTTTTCTTTTAAAATCATAGGAGAAAACTTTTCTTCATTTTCTATTTTAGTATTTTCATTAATTTGTTTTATATCTTTTTCAATGTTTGCAATATTGTTTTCTAATTGTTTGATTCTGTTTGGATAATACTTTGCTATCATATCTTCAAGTCTATAAATTTCACTTAAATAGCTTTGTTTCAATAATTTTAGTTTTGAAACATCTACATCTAATTGTGTTTTTTCAATTATAAGAGGATTTCCGTGCAGCAAGTGCTTTGATTTCTGCATAAGAAAGAGCTTTTTCATCTACATCTTCTGCTGAACGAACAGGAGTCTTTGAAGTCATTATTTGAGAAATGAATTTTTGCTTTGTTTCTACTAACTGAAACAAATAAGCATCAAATGTTTTTTCTGTTACATAAATGTAAATATTAACTTCTTCATTTTCATTTCCCTGTCGAATCCCTCTACCATTCCTTTGAGTGAGGTCAGCAGGTCGCCACGGACAGTCTAAATGGTGTAATGCTATGATTTTGTTTTGGCAATTTGTTCCAGCTCCCATTTTAGATGTTGAACCCATTAAAACTCGAACTTTTCCAGTTCTTACTTTTGAAAATAGTTCTTGCTTTCTTACTTCTGTATTAGCATCGTGAATAAATGCCACTTCATCTTCTGGTATTCCTCTTTCAATTAGTTTTCTTTTTAAATCTGTATATACATCTGTAAATTGTCTATCTTTTAGTTTAATTTTACCATCTATTATTTCAGTTTCATAAGGGTTATCATTAGCACCTAATGACTTTGGTGTAGATAAATCACAAAATACTAATTGAGTAGATTTATTATCTTTTGTTTCATTCCATATTTTATAGATATTATCTGCACAAACATTTACTTTACTGTTTTCAAAATCTGGTAACATATTATTTAAGAGTCTTTGGTCTAGTGCAAGTTTTCTTCCCTCATTAGTGATTTTCAGCATATTATCTTCACGAGGATCTACACTACCTTTTTTTATACTTTCTGCTCTTTCTCCTAATTTTTCAACCATTTCTTCTTGTATTTCACTTGGTTTTACTACTATTGTTTCAAAATTAGCTTTAGGAACAGGCAAATTTAAAGTGTCTGATGTTTGAATATCAGCCACTTCTTTGAATAATGCCATAAGTTCTGGCAAGTTATAAAATTTAGCAAATCTTGTTTTACTTCTGTAACCATTTCCACTTGGAGACAGTTCTAGTGCTGTAACAGTTTCTCCAAATGTACTAGCCCACGAATCAAATTGTAATAATCCATTTTTAGCTAAAGTATTATATTGCAGATATCGTTGCATAGTGTATAATTCCACCATACTATTACTTACTGGTGTACCAGTAGCAAAAGTTATCGCTTTTCCTCCAGTTAGTTCATCTAAATATCTACATTTCATAAATAAATCTGAACTTTTTTGTGCCTCAGTTTGAGCAATTCCACCAACATTTCTCATTTTAGTATATAGATATAAATTCTTAAAGTTATGAGCTTCATCTACAAATAATCTATCTATACCTAGTTGCTCAAAAGTAATTACAGTATCTTTTTTAGAACTATCATTTAATCTTTTTAATTTTTCTTCTATCTTTTTCTTGCTTTTTTCAAGTTGTTTTATTGAATAATATTCTCCGTCATTGTTTTTTAAATCACTTATACCTAGTGCTAATTCATTTATTTGTTGTTCTAAAAAATAAGCCTGTCTTTCTTTAGATAATTGTATCTTTTCAAATTGAGAATGTCCCATAATTATCGCATCGTATTCGCCTGTTGCTATTTTACTACAAAACTTTTTTCTATTATTCATAGCAAAATCTTTTTTATTTGTAACTAAAATATTTGCACTTGGGTACAACTGCATAAATTCTGAACTAAATTGTTCTATGATGTGGTTTGGAACTACAAAAAGAGATTTACTACATAAGCCTAATCTTTTTCCTTCCATTGAACCTGCAATCATTTCAAAGGTTTTTCCTGCACCGTACCTCGTGGGCAAGCAAAGTATTTCCACCATATAATTGTCTGGCTACTGCATTTAATTGATGTTTTCTTAAAGTAATTTCTGGATTCATACCTACAAAATTTATATATTTTCCATCATATTCTCTAGGTCGAATACAGTTAAATTTATCATTATAAAGTCTTGTTAGTTCTTCTCTTCTTTCTCTATCTTTCCATATCCATTCTTCAAATTTTGTTTTGATTATCTCCTGTTTTCCTTGAGCTATTGCAGTTTCTTGAGCATTTAGTTTTCTTTCTTGTTTTCCATCTATATTAATTATATTGTCAAAAATTTGAACATCTTTTAGATTAAGAGTTTTTTCTATAATGTGATATGCATTAATTCTTTTAGTTCCATAAGTTGTGTTTACTCTACTATTATTCCAATCAACATTTTTGCCACTAATACTCCAGTCTGATGTATAATTTGAATAATTTACTCTTATATCATCTCTATTATATGAAGGGGTTTCTAATAGTTCAAATATAAATTCTTCAATATATCTAGGTGGTATCCAAGTTGCTCCTAGTCTAACACTAATCTCACTTGCAGATAAATCCTTTGGTATAACACTTTCTAATGATTTGATATTAATTTCATATTCTGGATTGTTTTCAGCAAATTCTTTAGCAATTTTTAGCTTTTCTCTGATATTTCCACTCAAATATTCATCTGCTGTAACATATTTTTCTAACATAGGATCTTTGAATATACTGCCCTCTAAATCTTTAATAAGTTGTTCTTCTGTTTTGCCTGTAAGTTTAGACATATATTCTAAATCAACTGTTGCCCTTTCAGAAATTGATGATATTAAAGCATCTATGCTATTATCTGTTTTAGAAATTGGTGTACGAGGCTTGATAGTTCTTTTATTAAACATATCTGCTTTTCTAACAAAATTTTTATTTTCATCTACAATTTCTAATGAACATAGTAGATAATAACTATCATCTTCAGAAAATGCTTTTTCATTTGCTCTACTATTTATTAAACCATAGCTTTTTGTAAATTTGTCATATAAACTATTTAATTTTGCTTGTTCTCTTTTTATATCTTCGTTTGGGTAATCTTCAAGCTGAAGTTCAATTAAATTTCTAACACAATCACGAATTTCTATCATACCTTTAATTCTACTAATAGCTGTCAGAGGTAGTTCTTGATAATACATCAAACTATTCTCTCTATAATATACTTGATTATCTACTATTGTATATGAGAAATTTCTAACTGATGGATCTGCTGGAATTGTTTTTTCCTCATCTTCCAATAATTCGTCTATCTGGAAGTCGTCTATTTCTGCATTTAGATTTTCTATTGCCTCATTAAGCTGAATTTCTAAAGTTCTATCACTATATGGAATACAAGCACTTTCTTGTCCAAATCTACCAGAAATCATTTCCATATTACCTAGTATCATCTCTGGATGTGTTATAAAATAGTTATTCATCTCTATTCCATTTTCATTTGTTCCTAAATGTATCCATTCCTCATCTATATCTGTAACTTTATCTCTTTTCTTTAGAAAAATAATATCGGTTGTAACTGTTGTTCCTGCATTTTTCTGAAATGTATCATTTGGTAATCTAATTGCTCCTATTAGTTCAGCTCTTTGTGATATATACTTTCTAGTGCTTTCATCTTTTTTGTCCATAGTACCTTTAGAAGTTATAAATGCTATTATTCCATTAGGTCTAACCTTATCTAAAGTTTTTGCAAAGAAATAATCGTGAAGTACAAATTTATATTTATCATACTTTTTATCATAAGGTTTTAAATCGTCAAAAGGTACATTTCCAACAGCTACATCAAAAAAAGAGTCTGGTAACTCAACATCTTGATATGCTTTTACTGCTATTGTGTTTTTCTGATATAGTTGTCTAGCAATTTCTCCAGAAATAGTATCTAATTCTATTCCATACATCTTACATTCATTTAACTGTTCTGGTAACATTCCCATAAAATTACCAACTCCGACAACTAGGCTCTAGTATATTGCCTCGTTCAAGTCCCATATTTTCTAATGCTTTATAAATTGAATTGATAACAATAGGAGGTGTATAAAATGCAGTTACAGATGATGCTCTAGCCTCTGTATATTCTTTTTCAGAAAGTAAATCTTTTAGTTCTTTATATTCATTTGACCAACTATCTTTATTAGGATCAAAAACATCAGCTAAACCTCCCCAGCCAACATATTCTGCCAATATTTCTTGTTCTTCTGGTGTTGCATATCTGTTTTCTTCAGTACATTTTTTTAGAGTTTTTATAGCCTCTATATTTCTTCTAAATTTTTCTTTTGGTGTTCCTTCTCCTAAATTATTATTAGTTATAGTATAATTATTTCTATCATTTAATGCTATTTCTGGGTGTAAATCAAAGTATTCTATTTTATTTCTTCTTTTCTTTTTGATGTTTATTTTTATTTTATCTTCTTTTGTTTCTTCTATATTTGATTTATCTTTTTCTTCATATAAATTTGTTAATTCATTGATAAGCTCTTTCATTTTTTCTGTAAATTCATTGGTTGTATCTTCAGCATTCAATATTTCATAAAAATAATTTACAGTATCTGAAATCTTTTGTTTATCATTCAATATATCTTTAATTTCATCTAATGAAACTTCATCTATATCATAAATATCATATTGATTTACAAATTCATATAATCTTCCTTCTAAAGTGTTCTCTATATGAGGCATTTCATTAGTTTCTTCTACAATAGTAGTTTGTTCTTTTTCTTCTTGTGAAAGATTATCATTTGAACTTTTAGTATCTTTCCTAAATTTATCATTTAGAGGACTTTCTTTAACTCTCTTTTTAAATTCTTCTATTGAAAGTTCTTTGGTTAGTAAAGGGAAACTTGTATCTATTAAGGTTACTTTTTTATCATCTATTATTCTTATTTCATATTGGTCAATTCCAAGATAAATAATATCTCCATTACTAAATTCATATTCTGGCAATTTATTCTCTAATTTAACAATAAAATCTCTTACTTGTACTGCAAGTTCATCATCATAATCTAAATCTTCAAGTGTAGATTTTAAAAATGTTATATATTCTCGTACATTATTTTCATCGTTAATATCTGCAATAATAAGTTCAATATTTTGTTCTTCAGTATTATCTAATGGTGCATTATTAATATAACTAAAAAAATCATAATCTTTTATAAAAGATAATAAGTTTTTAGCTAGTTCATAATCTGGATTTTCCAGTATCTCTTTTGTATTATTTGTTTCTATTTCATTTAAGTCTAACCAGTCTATATACTCATCTTTTTCATTTTCATTTAAATACTTATCTTGAGCAATAAGCTCTCCTATTCTTTTAGCAATTTTAATCCAAGCCAGTGTATATTTTTTATTAGATTTAGAATCTTCAAATGTTATTCCTTTACTATCGTGATTTTGAAAAATATTATCAACAGAGGTATGTCTTCCTCCAATTCCATATTCTTCTTTTAAAAAATCAGCATTTTCTTTATCTGATAAACCTTTCATAAATTGCTGATAAATTCTAAACTTACCATTTTCGAAACCACTACCTAGCTGTAAATCTTCATCAATCATTTCTTGTGTAACTAAAAAAACAGAAGTATTTTCTACTTCTGCAATGGTTTGTATTTGTTCATTTTCAGTTTGTATATCATCAATATTATTTATTTGATTAATTTGTTCTTCTAACTGTAAATCAAGTCGTTCATTATTTGCTCCTCTGCTATCAATTTGTAATTGTTCATTAGAGCTGTCCATTTCATCTGGTCTTGAGATTTCAATTCCTCTGTTGTCCCTTCTTGTTTTGCTAATTTCTCTATTATCTGTTGTAACATCTGTGTTGCTGTTTCTTGTATATGTGTCAAATGTTCGTTCAATTTTTTGTCCATCAATAGAATTATATATTCTTCTTTCTTGTTTTCCTTTAGGTAATGAAGTCTCATTCTTGCGTATTTGCCAGTTGGTATTTTCTCCATTTCCATTACTAGATTTGGCATATTGTAATCTCCCACTTTCGTGTATTCTATTTTCTCCATTTTCCATTCCTCCCTTACTAATTTCTTTATTATTAGAATACTCTTGTTTCTGATTTTTAACAAATGTGTGATTTATATTTCTTTCTTCTTTTTGCAAATTTATTACTGTTTTTGCAATTTCTCTTAACCCCATTTCTGCAATATCACTTGTTGCTGTTCCTATAATATTTATAATTTTATCACTATTAAAATTTTTTATATAACTAAATTCTTGTATATCAATTTCATTCTTTGCATCAATGCCACACCTTGTCATCATCATATAGCTTACACTTGCCCAAACCGTTGGAACTAATATACTATATATTTCACTATCTGATAGATTTTCTAAAGAACTACCAGTTTTATATTTTTGTATAGATGTCATATAATCTTCAATATTATCAACTACCATATTGTAACTATTTACAGTTATTGCTTGTTTTAGTGTTTTTTCTTTTGTTTCTGCTCCAAAATTACTTTCAAGCATTTCAACTACTTCTTTTTCATATTCTGGTTTTATATTCCATAATTTATATTCTGTTCCTCTACTATTATGAGTATCAGAAACATCAAATACTAAATTAAAAGGAAATTGGCTATTTTCATCTTTGGAGAATACAAAAATAAAATTTGCGTCTTTATTAACCCATCTTTTTACCTTTTTATTCCAAACTTCCATAGTTGCAACAGCTTTTGCATCTGGTCTTTGAGTATAAATTAGCACTTGATCTGCAAAATCATATTTAAAATTCCAACTACTTGTATCTAAAAAGGAAAGCCAATTTTCTTCACTTTTAGTTATTTCATCCAATGTTTCTTTGTATCTTTTCCTAGTTTCAACAATTTTCCCCATTTATAACCTCCCTCCTTTTTAATTTGTATCAGTAAAAAAATTTAGTAATTCTTTTTTCTCTATTGCATCTTGAACTTGCCATATTATTTCAATATCTTTCATAGTTAATTTGCCTATTTCTTCATCTTCTAACTGGTTTATTTTCTTTAAGTCTGATAATTTAACATTTAAAATATCTTTTTCAGAAGTTATATTTATAGCTTTTAGTTTTTTTAATAATTTATTTTTTTGTTTTATAGTAAATTCTGCCATATTACACCTACCTTTAAAAGAAAAGGGCAGTAATACTACTACCCTTTATTGATTATCTATTTCTTAATTTTTTTATTAATTTATATAAGCCATATCCTACTAAAGATAATGCAGATATTCCTGCAATTCCACCTAGTAATAATGTATTTCTGCTATCTCCTGTGTTTGGTGTTTCTATTTTTGTATTTTCAAATTCAAAAGTATAATTACCATTTTTATCTGTTCCCATAGCTTCTCCATCTATGAAAACACCTTTGTCATTTATTTCTATTTCTACAATTCTATCTGATATTTGGTATCCATTTGGTGCTGAAACTTCTTTTATGAAGAATTTTCCATATCTCATTTCATTAAATACTATTGTTGCATCTTCACTATTAGAATTGTATTCTTCAATTAAATTAGTACAATTTTCATCACTATAAATTCCAAATACAAAATCTTCGTATATTCTTTCTTTAGTATCTGAATCTACTTTAATTAAAGTTATATCTGTAAGAATAGGCATATCTTTCATTTCGATTTTTTGTGTTTCTTTATCTTCTGTTACAGTAAATTCGATTTCTTCTGCAATTTCATATCCGTATGGACAAATTGTTTCAATTAATTTATAAGTTTTGTTTTCTTCTAGGTTTCTAACTTTATGAGGCTCTTTTGTAGAAGTCCATTTATCTACAGTTTCTCCTGTTTCTATATCAATTACTTCAAGTTCTGCTCCTTCAAGTTCTTCTCCTGTTACAAGGTCTGTCTTTGTTATTTCAACAATCTTATCTACCATTTCAATTTTTTGTGTTTCCTTATCATAAGAAACAGTAAACTCTATATCTGATGCTTTTACATATCCTTCAACACAAATTTCCTCGTGTAAGATATATGTTTCTCCCTCAACTAAATTTTTTATTTTATGAGGCTCTTTGCCAGAAACCCATTCATCAACAATATTATTATCTTTATCTAATACTTGTATAGTAGCTCCTTCAAGTTCATTTCCTGCAATATCTACTTTTGTCATTTCAACAATTTTATCAATCATTGTTACTTTTTGAATTTCATTTGTGTTTTTTACTGTAAATTCAATGTCCGTTGCTTTTACATATCCATCTACTTGTATTTCTTCAATTAAAGTATATGTTTCATCTACTAATAATCCCTCTATTTTATGAGGTTTATCTCCAGAAACCCAAGTATCTACAACATTTCCATCTTTATCTTTTACAGTTAAAGTTGCACCTTCAAGTTCTTTTTCTCCTGTAATGTCTGTCTTGCTAATTTCTACACAAGTAGTATAATTTTCAATATCTAATTTAACAGTATATACTTTTGTCTTTGTATCTTCTTGTGTAAATATAACATCATATATTGTTTCATCTAATGTTGCTCCATCTACTGTTGTCACTTCTTTTAAAGAATAAGCACCCATTGGTATATTTTCAACTTTCAATGTTGCATCTGATTTTAGATTATAAGTTCCTATAACTGTACCTTTTTCATATATTATACTTCCATCTGAATAATCAATAATATCTTCAGTAGCTTTTAATTCAAATGATATTTCTGTATAGTCAATATCTTTTTCTATTAATGAAGTATCTACATCATCTCTAAAGTTCATTTCTTTATATACTTCTAAAGTTCCAGTAGGTTGTTCATTTTTAACTGTAACAGTAATATATGCGTCATTATCTTCATCATATTCTAATGTTTCATTACTTCTATTAATTTCAAAAATACATTCCTCATCTAATTCTAGGAATCCTGTTGCAACGACTATCTCATCTACTTTATATTTTCCAGCCTCAAGCTTTGTTTCAGTATAAGCTGTTGCATTTTCATCAGTTGTCCAAGTATCAAATGTTTCTTTTCCTATTTTGCAAGAAACTCTTTCCCATTCATTTGTTTCTTCATTTAATTTATATAAAGAAAAAGTTGTGTTATTTAAAGTTACTTTTTTACCTGTTTTTTCATCAACTTTTACTAATTTTAAATAACTTTCAAAAGGTGTATCATTTTCAATTAATTCTTTTATAACACCATCACTATTTTTATCTATTGAAACATAAAATTCTTCAACAGGATTAATTCTATCAGAAGGACAGTATGTCTCATTCACAGTATAATGTCCATAAGCTAAAAGTCCTGATATTCCGTGTCCATCTGCTCCTGTTTTAAATACTGAATACTCATCTTCAGCAAATTCGTCTAAATGTTTTAGTGCCTCGTCAAAACTTCCGTAAAAATCTACATACTTAGTTAAAATTGCAGTAAATTCTGCTCCCTCAACAGTAGGTGCAGTGGTATTAGTTACAGAAGAAATTTTTATAACTTCAAATTTTGCTTTTTGAACTCTATTTGTTAATGTTTTTTCAATAGTAATTACTTCTGTATCTTTATCTTTATATTCTAATGATATATTATGTGTTTCAGTATCTTGCAAATATCCTTCTCCTATTGATGTTTCTTTTACATAGAAATTTCCTAAAGGAATATTTTTTAATACATTTCCTTCTACAATTAAATTAGCAGATGTACTATCTGTTATAATATCAATAGTTGCAACTCCATTATTATTAAATGTGTATGTTGCAATTTCTTCATCTTTAGAAAAATATTTTACTGTTCTAGCTACATTGTATATATCTTCTTTAGCATATAGAGTATATTCTGTTCCTTCTAATTTTGCATCTCCGTGATGTGCTGTTCCATCAACTCTATTTTCATTTCCTGTTTCAACATCTGTTTTAATAAGTTTTATCTCTCCTGTTGGCTCATTATTTTTAAATGTAATTTCAGCTGTTTCATTAAGTTTTACTTCAACTGATTTAACTGTTGTATCTAATAGATAACCTTTTGGAACTCCGTACCTCTTTTACATAGTATGTCATAGGTGCAAGCCTTTCAAAAAAGATATTTCCATTAGAATCGGTAGTTCCTGTTCCAACTTTTTGAGTACAATTTGCATCTCTATATAATTCAAAAGTACAACCTGCTAATGTATCTCCATTTGCATTTGTTTTAATTAATAGAGCATTTCCATATTCTACTTGTACTGTTATAGAAAATGCTGATGGATCTACATAGTTAGAGAACATTAAATTCTGTACTGTTCCACTTGTAAATTCAAAGTACACATAGTTTGACATTGTTGAACTATTATAAGCACTTCCATTTGGCATTAATTGATATAGTCCATAATCTCTTGAGTTAAAAGTTACAGTATCTGCTGTGCAATTACTATCAACGATTATATTTAATTCATTACTTCCTTGTGTATGATTAAATGTTATTCCATTTATAGTTTGGTTAAAAGACTGGTATGATGATAATCTTCCAGTTGTATCTGTTAATGTAGTAGTTTGTCCTAATGCTACATTATTTGTAGTTCCATTAAAAGATGTATTTCCGTGATATAAGTTATAATATTGTTCTGTTCTTGCTGTCCAATCTGCCAAAAGTCCTGATGACATATAATTTCCATTCCAACTATCTCTTGATGGTACTCTTGAATTGCCATCAATATTATTATGAATGTACTCCCAAACCCATTGTTGCGTACAACAAGCTGCACGAATTGCATCTGCACTTGTTGGAATATCATATCCATAATTCATTGTATATCCAAAGTAAATCATTTCTGCTATTTTTTCATATTGTGGCAAATTACTCTTATAATGAACTATAAAATCTCCATTATAAGTATAATCACTACCGTTTGGACTGGTTTCTCCGTACTCAGTACAGAATACTAAATATCTTCCTCCATCATAATTTGCATAATGAAGTTCGTGTCCATAATTTGCAAGACTTCCAGATATAACTCCAAATTGTGCATTTGAATTTATATCAGTTATGAATGTTGCAAAAGCATTAATTGGTAAAAAATTAATTATGACCAAAATTAAACTTATAATAGTCATAATTTTTTTAGATTTCATTTTCATATTTTCTCCATTCCTTTCCTTTTTTACACAAAAAAAGCCTTAACAGAGTTTACTCTTGTTAAAGCTATTGTAAAAAAATTATATTATTTTATTGCCCAGAAATAGAATAGACCACACGAACATTGACTTATTTTGAATTGAACTGAAGCCCAGCCTTTTGTATAATCTTCAAAAGCTTTATATGCCTCATCCCAAGTTGAATAATATCCGTGTTCATTTTCTCCATCTCCTGCAACGTGATGTTCTCCACCTGCTACACACCAGTATTCTAAATCACTTTCTGTTGGTGTTTTTGTAACTTGTGTTTCTTCTTTTGGGGTTTCTTCAACACTTGTAGTTTCTTGTTTTACAGTTGTTTCATCTTGTGTATTTTTAGATGTTTCTTTTTTTGTAGTAGATGTATTTTGTGATGAATTTGTTTTTGAAACTTCTTTTTGAACTTCTGTTTTTTCTTTTACGGTATTTGTACTTTCTTGTTCTTCTGTATTTTTAGTAACATTTTCATTTTGTTTTTGTTTTAGTTCTTCTTCTATTTGTTTCTCTTGAGTAATAGCAATTTCATTTGCTATTAAGTTTTCATCTGCTGTAACAATTTTATTATCTTGCACATTATTTGCTGTATTAAAATCATTTATTTTGACTCCACAAATCATTGTAATAATAATACCTAAGGTTAATATTAATATTTTAATTTTCATTAAAACCACTCTCCTTTGTTTTTATTTTACAAGAATTTTTCAATCACAACAAATGTGCAATTTTTATTAGCTAATAATCAATAAACATCACTCCTTTCGCAGTATTTTATATATAATTTAATTAAAATATATATCTTTTTCAGTTAGTATATAGCTAGTATAAGGGGGTGGATTGTAAGGAGGGGGGAATAAAAAATGTATATACAGAATATTTGTATATACAATAATTTTCGTATTACTATCTATCATATTTTTTTAATTGTTTTTCCTTTTGCCATTGCATTTGATATTTCTGCAATAATTTTTCTATAACACTTTGCATTTGTTGTACTGTATAACCTTTAGGAAAATAATCTTTTACCTTATCATATCTAAATTTTACTTGTTCTATTTGATTAGGCTTTTCTGTTGACATTATTCTGTCTATTTCATCTTCTGACAAATTACCCTCCAAACTTAATTTTTTCATTTCTCTTGCCTGTGGATGTGATGGAAATATTTCTGTATATTCTATTGACTCAAGTAAATATTCCTGTTCCTCGCTTTTTAAGTATGAGATTTCAACTGCTGGTCTTAATTTCATTTTTTCTTCATCAACTAATTTTAATATCTCTGGTATTAGTTCAGTTAATCTTATATAGCGATATACATTATCTTTTCCATCTCCAAATTCTTCTCCTATCATTTCAGCTGTTCCTTTTTCATTTAACTTTGTCGCCACTGGCGAAGAAGTTATTAAATCATTTCTTTTTCCTTGTTTTTTTAATGCTTCTAATTTCATTTTGTATGCAAATGCTTTTTCACTTGGCAAGATTTTCTCTCTTTGTTTATTACTATCAACCATTTGTATAATAGCCTCTTCATCTGTCATATCTCTTACAATAGCTTTGATTTCTGTTATTCCTGCTAACTCACAAGCTCTTTTTCTTCTATGTCCAGAAATCATTTCATAAGTTCCATCCTCTTTTGGTCTAACTATAACAGGCAATATAACTCCGTTATCTTTAATATTTTTAACAAATTCGTCCATTTCTTCATCTTCTCTAACTTGATATGGGTGTTTAGGAAAGTTAGAGATTTTATTAACAGGAATCATTTGTACTTTTTCTAAATTTTCAGCATCTCTTTCTTCTTGAGTTGTGAAAAAATTATCTAATGTAACCTTTGGAAAGTGCATTTTTTCGTTCTCTTTCGTCATCTCTTAACACCTCCTTTGCAAATTGAGAATAAGCCTCTGCAACTTTACTATTTTTGTCATAAGCAAAAATGCTTTTCCCTTTAGATGAAGACTCTGCCGTTTTTACTGCAAATGGTATTTGAGTATCATATAACTTTACAATGTTACCAAAATTAATTTCTAATTCTTTTCTAATTGTAAATGGCAGTTTAGTTCTATTATCTACTAATGTCATTAATATTCCACCAACTTTTAGCTCTTTATTTAATTGTCTTCTAACTCTTGAAACAATATTGAGTAAATTTCCCATTCCTCTTGCCGATAGATATTGACTTTGCACAGGAATTATAACTTGGTCACTACAAGCTAGTGCATTAGTTGTAATCATTGATAGAGATGGCATACAATCAATAATTATATAGTCGTATTTATCTTTTAGACTACTTAAGCAATTTTTCATTGCATATTCTCTACTCATTGCATTTTGCAAGTTAGACTCTGTCATTGCTAAACTTAAATCTGATGGAATTAAATCTACTTTTTCTTGATGATGTAAAATAGCTTCTTCTGAATTTATTTCTTTATCTTCTATATATCTTTCGAGTAAAGTTGATAGAGTTACAGGAAGTTCATTTTCATCATAATAACCCATATATGTTGTTAGATTAGCTTGTGGATCTGCATCTACAATTAAAACTTTTTTATTATTGTTTGCCAATGATACCCCTAAACTAAATGCAGTTGTTGTTTTACCAACACCACCCTTTTGGTTTGCTATTGCTATTGTCTTACACCTTGACATATATTCTTTCCTCCTTTCTTTTAATTTTAGCTTTTATTTTATAACTTTATAAATAAAAGCTATGTACTGCCTTAACGCAAAAAAGCGAGTAACCATAAAAGGTCAAACTCGCTTACAATATGTTTATTTAATTATGCTTTTTCTAATAGTTTCTCCATTACTTCATTTATAAAATTAACTTCTTTTCCTTTTTCTATTTCATCTTTTCTTAATTCATTTAAAGCATTTATAATTAATCTATATTCATATTCATCAACTTTTAATTTAATATTTCTCATAATAACCATCTCCTATTTATCTTTATATTATAATGGTAATATAAAAATATAAATAAAGCTAATGTGTGATTTGTTCCTATTAGATAATTTCTTACATTTAATACTAATCTGTCAAATTTGTTTCATAATATATTTTAAATTGTTCATTTAATAGAGAAAAACAATCCTCTTTTTTAGTTATTATTATTGAACATTCATCTAACCATTTTTCAATAAATTTAATAACATCATTTAATATTGTTTCATTATTGTTATGCTCATCTATATAATCCAATATAGATTTTAAACAAGGAATATCATCATCAATCAATTTGTAAAATTTATCATTATTACATAGTTCTTCAATTAAATTTAGTAATTTGATTTTTGTATTATTCTGATTTCTTTTTATTTGATGTTCTATTATTTTTGATTCTGATAAATTTGATAATAAATCATTAAACATATTCTTTATTGGATGATAATATGTTTTTGATGATATTTTAAATTTTTTATTACCTGTTATTTTTTGAATTTTATTTTCTAATTCTTTCATATTTATTTTCCTTTCCAAATAAAAAAAGCTAGTAATTATTTACTAACATTTTATGTCTAAAATTGTCGAAACTCCTTATCTCTCTGGCAAAAAACGAACCATTATCAAAGTTTTGTGCAAATAAGAATAGGAGAAAAACCTATTTTTATATAGAAGGCCTCCTCTTCCGCCATTTGTAGGAGTCGATGCCCACATCGACCCGTTCTATAATCAACAACTTATATTATCATTTTATTAAAGCCTCTTAAAATTAATTTTCATGTGTCATTTTTTTATACATTTATAAATTATTTATATTCATTATAAAAATTATTTTAAAATTATAAAATTTAAATTTCAATTTTATAATTTTTTCAAAAATCTCTAAACTGTTCATATATCAGCATTTTCTCACATTTTATCAACAACAAACTATATGTCTAAAGAATAAAAACGTCTTAAAATTGATTCTCGTGCGTCGTTTTTTGGGCCATTTTTCAGTAATTTTTATAAAGTCCAACAATAACAATTATTTGAGGAATTTTATCAAAATTTGTATCAGATCATTAA
>ERZ791753.310-NODE-310-length-50662-cov-4.502658_pt1 | contig 50662 bp, 39 predicted proteins | sample MGYA00509951_ERZ791753 | MGnify/ENA primary metagenome ERZ791753 (study PRJEB30046, sample SAMN00792026) | human gut metagenome | study: EMG produced TPA metagenomics assembly of the A metagenome-wide association study of gut microbiota in type 2... | reverse complement strand
CGGAACCACCGTGGAATACGAAGTTCAGGCTGTTGTGCGGCAGGTTGTGTTTCTTAGAAACATATTCCTGAGAATCACGCAGGATGGTCGGAGTCAGAACCACGTTACCCGGCTTGTAAACACCGTGTACGTTACCGAAGGACGCTGCGATGGTGAAACGCGGGCTGATTTTGCTCAGCTCGGTATACGCATAATCAACGTCTTCCGGCTGGGTGTACAGTGCAGAAGCGTCCATGTGGCTGTTGTCCACGCCGTCTTCTTCACCACCGGTGCAACCCAGTTCGATTTCCAGAGTCATGCCGATTTTGGACATGCGCTCCAGGTATTTAGAGCAGATTTCGATGTTCTCTTGCAGAGATTCTTCAGACAGGTCGATCATGTGAGAAGAGAACAGCGGCTTGCCGGTAGCTGCGAAGTGTTTTTCACCCGCGTCCAGCAGACCGTCGATCCACGGCAGCAGTTTCTTCGCGCAGTGGTCGGTGTGCAGGATAACCGGAACACCATAATGTTCAGCCATCTGGTGAACGTGATGCGCACCAGAGATCGCGCCCAGGATAGCAGCACCCTGCGGAACGTCAGATTTCACGCCTTTACCAGCGATAAAGGAAGCACCACCGTTGGAGAACTGAACGATAACCGGCGCTTTAACTTTAGCAGCGGTTTCCAGCACGGCGTTGATGGAGTCAGTACCGACGCAGTTTACTGCTGGCAGTGCGAAGTTGTTTTCTTTTGCTACCTGGAAAACTTTCTGTACGTCATCACCAGTGATTACGCCAGGTTTTACGAAATCAAAAATCTTAGACATGTCTCTTGTCCTGTATCGTCGGGCCTTATACTCGTCATACTTCAAGTTGCATGTGCTGCGTCTGCGTTCGCTCACCCCAGTCACTTACTTATGTAAGCTCATGGGATTCACTCTCTTGTCGCCTTCCTGCAACTCGAATTATTTAGAGTATGAAAAAGTGCGTGCTTTAAAAGCGCGCTGCAACAAGGGCAGGTTTCCCTGCCCTGTGATTTTTTACTTCTTAGCGCGCTCTTCGAGCATCGCTACTGCAGGCAGTACTTTACCTTCCACGAATTCGAGGAATGCGCCGCCGCCAGTGGAGATGTAGGAGATTTTGTCAGCAATGCCGAACAGGTCGATTGCTGCCAGAGTGTCGCCACCGCCAGCGATGGAGAACGCTTCGCTGTCTGCGATAGCGTTAGCCACGATTTCAGTACCTTTGCGGAAGTTCGGGAATTCGAACACGCCAACCGGACCGTTCCACAGAATGGTTTTCGCATTCTTCAGGATTTCAGCCAGTTCCTGAGCGGAAGCATCACCGATATCCAGGATCTGCTCGTCAGCTTTCACATCGTTAACAGATTTCAGGGTAGCCGGTGCAGTTTCAGAGAACTCAGTTGCTACACGAACATCAGACGGAACCGGGATGTTGCAGGTGGTCAGCAGACGTTTTGCTTCGTCAACCAGATCAGCTTCGTACAGGGATTTACCCACATCGTGGCCTTGTGCCGCGATAAAGGTGTTAGCGATACCACCACCAACAATCAGCTGGTCAGCGATTTTAGACAGGGAGTCCAGAACGGTCAGTTTGGTAGATACTTTAGAACCACCAACGATAGCCACCATCGGGCGAGCAGGTTCTTTCAGTGCTTTACCCAGCGCGTCCAGTTCAGCTGCCAGCAGCGGGCCTGCGCACGCAACATCAGCGAATTTACCGATACCGTGAGTAGAAGCCTGCGCGCGGTGAGCGGTACCGAATGCGTCCATTACGAACACGTCACACAGTGCAGCGTATTTTTTGGACAGGGTTTCGTCGTCTTTCTTCTCGCCTTTGTTGAAGCGAACGTTTTCCAGAACAACCAGTTCACCTTCAGCAACGTCAACGCCGTCGAGGTAATCTTTAACCAGACGAACCGGGTTAGACAGTTTGTCTTTCAGGTAGTTAACAACCGGCAGCAGAGAGAATTCTTCGTTGTACTCGCCTTCGGTAGGACGACCCAGGTGGGAAGTTACCATCACTTTTGCGCCTTGTTTCAGGGCCAGTTCGATGGTCGGCAGAGAAGCACGGATACGCGCATCGCTGGTTACTTTCCCGTCTTTTACTGGTACGTTCAGATCCGCACGGATAAATACACGTTTCCCAGCAAGATCCAGATCGGTCATCTTAATTACAGACATGGTGAATCCTCTCGTTGATTCTAAAAGTTTTGCAGACGCTGCTTGCGTCTTACCTGAAAGCAACAGTAGCCATAGCTAACGTCGTGTCGAGCATTCGGTTAGCAAAGCCCCATTCGTTATCGCACCAGACCAGCGTTTTGATCAGATGCGCGCCACTGACCCGGGTTTGCGTGCCATCAACAATAGCACTGTGCGGATCGTGGTTAAAATCTGTCGAGACCAACGGTAATTCCGTATAGTCAACTATACCATGAAATGCACCTTGTGCTGCTTTTTGCAGCAACAGGTTGACTTCATTGGCTTTTACAGGTTTCTTCACCGTCACGCTTAAATCGATTGCCGTCACATTTATGGTTGGCACACGTACCGCAATCGCTTCAAAGCGATCGTTAAATTGCGGAAAAAATCGTGTGATACCGGCGGCCAGTTTAGTATCGACCGGAATGATCGACTGGCTGGCTGCCCGGGTGCGACGCAGGTCAGGATGGTATGCATCAATAACCTGTTGATCGTGCATGGCGGAGTGAATTGTGGTCACAGTGCCGGACTCAATACCGTACGCATCATCTAACAATTTGATGACGGGAATTATGCAATTCGTGGTACAGGAAGCGTTAGAAACGATGCGGTGTTCCGCACGAAGTTGATCCTGATTGACGCCGTAAACAACGGTCGCGTCGAGATCGTTACTGCCAGGATGTGAAAAGAGCACTTTTTTAGCCCCGGCGGCAATGTGTGCTTCACCATGCTCGCGGGTGCCATATACGCCGGTGCAGTCGAGAACCACATCAACGCCTAGTTCACGCCAGGGAAGCGATTGCAGTGAACGTTCATGCAATACGCGGATGGCATCATCACCAACAAAAAGTTGATCACGTTCCTCACGGACTTCCCATGCAAAACGGCCATGACTGGTGTCATATTTCAACAAATGCGCCATGCCCGCAGCATCCGCCAGTTCGTTGATTGCCACCACGGTAATTTCCGCACGGCGTCCGGATTCATACAAAGCACGAACCACATTACGCCCGATGCGACCGAAGCCATTTATCGCTACGCGTACGGTCATAGATCTCCTGCAAGGTTTTCCCTGAGCAAATTTGCCAGACAGAGTAATCCAGCAAATCGTTCGGGGAAACCTTACCTGTCGCAAACTGCGACTGATTGGTTAATTGTCGAACATTTAATCGACTGAAACGCTTCAGCTAGGATAAGCGAAACGTGGAATAAAAGGAATGATTGTCCAGTCAAAGAAGACAATTATCTGACTTACGTCACGTTTTCAGCCCCGCCCCTGTGGAATTTATTCCACTTTGCAGAATCACGAATAAGCGTAGCAAAATCTTTTCGTTGTGCCGTCACAAACCCTGACTTATATCAGAATATGACTGATGCAGCGTCGATATTATCCGCAATACGTCCGAGTTTCGGAGTACTCCAATGATGACATTGCCCTACCCATATTCTTCCTCCGCACGTTTTTACGCGCTGCGCCTGCTCCCCGGGCAGGAAGTTCTCTCCCAATTACGCGCCTTCGCGCAGCAACAACAACTCCACGCCGCGTGGATTGCAGGTTGTACCGGCAGTCTGACTGACGTCGCCTTACGCTATGCCGGGCAAGAAAACACTGCCCTGCTAAGCGGTAAGTTCGAAGTCATCGCATTGAACGGCACGCTGGAACAGAGTGGTGAACATCTTCATCTCTGCGTTTCCGATCCACACGGCACGATGCTTGGCGGTCATATGATGCCCGGCTGTACCGTGCGGACCACGCTTGAACTGGTGATCGGCTGCCTTGAGGAACTGGCGTTTAGCCGCCAGTCTTGCGCGCTTTCTGGTTACGACGAGTTGCATATTTCCCCCCGTTAACTAACTATTTTCAGAGAGGTTTTCTTATGGCGCGTCGCCACTTTTCCAGTCAGGCACTGGTGTTGATCGTTATCTCTATCGCCATCAATATGATCGGCGGGCAACTGGCCAGCATGGTCAAATTACCTATATTTCTCGACTCCATCGGCACACTTATTAGCGCGGTACTGCTTGGTCCGGTGATCGGGATGCTGACCGGCTTACTGACCAATTTACTCTGGGGATTGCTGACCGACCCGATCGCCGCCGCATTTGCACCCGTCGCGATGGTCATCGGCCTGGTCGCAGGTTGGCTGGCGCGAGCGGGTTGGTTTCGCACCCTGCCAAAAGTCGTTGTCAGCGGCGTGATTATTACGCTTGCGGTAACGGTCGTCGCTGTACCGCTGCGTACTGCGCTGTTCGGCGGTGTCACCGGTAGCGGAGCCGATTTGTTCGTTGCCTGGATGCACTCTATGGGGCAAAACCTGGTGGAGTCGGTGGCGATTACGGTGATAGGCGCGAACCTGGTCGATAAAGTTCTCACAGCGGTGATTGTCTGGCTTTTGCTCCGACAGTTGCCGATTCGCACCACGCGCCATTTTCCGGCAATGGCTGCCGTGCGCTAAATGCATCCATTTACCTCATTAACACTGTGGACATTGGCGGCCTGCACCACGCTTATCCTGCCCGCGCAGACCATTTTGCCGATCTATAGCGCGGCGACCTTTTTCTGCCTTATTGTGCTAAAGGCCACGCGGCGGCGGGCAAAATATGTCGTCTGGCTGATGTTCTCGCTGGGGGCTGGACTATGGCTGGTGCACGGTGGCTGGCTGACAGAATGGCTAAGCGGCACGCCACGCTCGCCAGAACGGTGGACGCATGCTATTACGCTCTGGTTGCGGATTCTGGCGATTGTTTCAACCTCGCAGTTGTGGATGAAATTCGTCCCCGTGCAATGTTTTATCCGCGCTCTGTTTGCTTCTCGCCTACCGCCAGGCGTCGCTTATCTCTTTGCCGGGCCGTTATTGGTCGTTGAGCAGTTAAAACGGCAATTAGCGATTATTCATGAAGCACAGCGTGCGCGCGGCGTGCCGCTGGATGAGGGCTGGTATCAGCGTTTACGTGCGATGCCCGCGTTAATTATTCCGCTAACACACAATGCGCTAAACGATCTTGCTGTCCGTGGTGCGGCGCTGGATATGCGGGCATTTCGGATCCACAACCGACGCACTACGTTATGGGCACCGCCTGACAGTAACCTGGAAAAAGTGGCGCGTTACACCATGATCTTGCTGATGCTGGCAGAATTCGGAGCGTGGATATGGTTACGTTAGAACAGTTTCGCTATTGCCCGACACACTCAACAAATCCTCCGTTCTGTTATGACTTTCACTATGCCAAACCGGGGATGGTCGCCATCTTTGGTGATAACGGCAGTGGCAAAAGTACGCTGGCGCAACTAATGGCGGGCTGGTATCCGGACTTTCTGCCGGGAGAAATTGCAGGCACGGGAACGCTCCTCGGTACGCCCATTGGGCGTCTCCCGCTCAATGAGCAAGCCGCCACTATCCAACTCGTCCAGCAATCACCCTATTTGCAGCTTTCCGGCTGTACCTTTAGCGTGGAGGAAGAAGTTGCCTTTGGGCCAGAAAATCTGTGTCTTGCTGAAAAAGAGATTATGGCGAGGATTGATGCCGCCCTGACTCTGACCGAGTGTCAGCCGTTGCGCCATCGTCACCCGGCAACACTCTCCGGTGGAGAGACACAGCGCGTGGTCATCGCCTGCGCCATCGCGATGCAGCCAAAGCTCTTAATTCTTGATGAAGCCTTTAGCCGCCTGACGCCGCAGGCCAGCAAAATGCTGTTGCAGCGCTTACAACGCTGGGCGCTTGAACGTGGTTCGCTGATTATTCTTTTTGAACGTCATCGCACACCTTTCCTGAACCACTGCCAGCAAGCGTGGCAATTGCAACACGGAGCGCTCCAGCCACTATGTTAACGTTAAATCAGATATCTTATCGCTGGCCTGGCGCGGCAACGGATTGTCTTTGCGACATTTCTCTGCAACTCAAACAAGGTGAATGGTTGGCGCTGACCGGCGACAATGGCGCGGGAAAATCGACGCTGTTACGAGTAATGGCAGGCCTTCTTACGCCCACAGCCGGTACGGTTATGCTGCAACAACAGGCGATGAAAAAGCTGAAAAACCGCCAGCGCGCAGCAAAGATTGGCGTACTGTTTCAGGAAGCGGAAAACCAGCTTTTTCATAGTTCCGTCGCCGAAGAGGTCGCGTTTGGTCTGAAATTACAAAAATGCCCTGCTGATGAAATCACTCAACGTACCAATGCTGCCCTGCAATGTTGCCAGTTAACCGATGTTGCCAGCGCGCATCCGTTGGATCTGCATAGTGCGCAGCGACGGATGGTCGCCGTCGCCTGCCTGGAAGCACTCTCTCCGCCACTATTGCTACTGGACGAGCCGAGTCGGGATTTTGACGAAAATTGGTTGAGCGTGTTTGAAAGCTGGCTGGAGAAGTGCCGCCAGCGAGGCACTAGCGTCGTAGCAATCAGTCATGACGCCGCATTTACCCGGCGTCATTTCTCTCGTGTGGTGCGACTGGAAGATGGTGTAATCAGGAACGCTAATCCACCAGACGATATTCACCCGTAGCGGTCATCATTAAGGTCAAATTTGCAGGCAGACTCTCTTCAAGCACCCGGCGAACATTTGGGCCGTCGGTACGTTCATAAAAGGCTTCAGCGTCTGCCAGCGATAACCCTCCCGCCAGCTTGCGCCCCACCAGTCGTTCCCGCAACGCAGTAGCTGGCGCGTTGATAAAGATCGAGAAATCACAAAATTGCGCAAGCTGGCACCACTTCTCGTCGTCCAGCAACAACCAGTTTCCTTCGACGATGACGAGTGGTGCGGTAACGTGCAACGCATCTTCAACAGGATCATGCTTTTGTCGATCGTACTGCGGCCACGTACAATCCCCTTCCACGACCTGGCGCAGGTTTTCCGCCAGTTTCGCTACATCGAATGTCTCTGGTGCGCCTTTGAAGGGGCGCAATTGATGCGCATCCAGCCAGCTATTGTAATGGTGAAAACCATCCATCGGCAGCGTCTGTATAGCGGGTAGTTCCGGGTCTTGTTGCGCGAGATATTCCCAGAAGGTGGTTAGGGTAGATTTACCCGTCCCCGGCGGAGCGCAAAGAAAAACCACCGTACGCCGCTGCGGATTTACCGTCTGTAAGGCCGCCAGCATACGCAGTAGCGGTTTATGAACATTCTCAATTTCATCATCAGAGTACTGCGCCTGTACCTTTAGTCCATTCACCGTCAGTTCGATTTTCACGGCGTTAATTCCTTTAAGGTGGTCGTTACTGCCAGCGTCAGCGCCGTTTTGACCATCCCGCTAAAACGCGCCTCTGACCAGACGGCGAAATCGGCGAACTTCATCGCTTTCAACGCGTCATAGAGACTCGCATTGCGGATTATGCTATTGACGTTGCTGATAAAATCCCAGGCCATGTCATCGGCAAATCCGGGCATTTCATCCTGTTCGTTCAGGTAATGCCAGAACTGGGAAAAATGCGTGATATCGGCGTACAGCCATTTATCCATTTTCCCCAGCGCATAAATCAAACGCAGTGCAACATCAATATCGTCAAGCGGGCCGCTTTGGGCGAGTAACGGCTTCACTGCATATTCGACGATCTCTTCATCATTATCGACAAACAGCGACGGCAGAAACTGGCGTATCCCCTGGAGCAAAATAGAATGCGCAGTTTTCATAAATGAAAATAAATTGTCCTGTGCATCCAGTTGCTCAAGCACATCATCTTCTGTCAGCGTCGCCATTGGTCTTCCGATAGATCACCATCAATGCAGGGAGTCTATTATATTACACGTTTGGTCCGCGCCGCCGATCAGTAATGTCTGCGTCCGCACCCCATTCGCCGTCTGTTGGATACCGTTCACTAGCTCGCCGCCCGTCACGCCCGTAGCGCTAAAGAGGATATCATTCCCCCTCACCAGTTCATCGAGCGAGTACACACGGTTAACGTCAACGCCCATTTCCTTGCAACGCTTGCGCTCCTGCTCTGCAATCTGCCGATTTTCCGTGTAATCCCCTTTAGCCTGACAAAAGTCAATCAGCTCGGCCTGCATATCCCCGCCTAATGCTTTAACGGCACAGGCAGAAATCACGCCTTCTGGCGCACCGCCGATGGTGTACATCACATCGTAAGGATTATCCTGCCAGCAGGTCAGCACGCTGGCGGCGACATCGCCATCCGGCAGGGCAAAAACCTTCACGCCCAGCTGTGTTGCTTCCTCAATTGCAGCACTCAGGCGCGGTTTATCCAGCGTAACCATGCGCAGCTTGTCCAGCGGTTTGCCTAACGCTTTCGCCACGTTGCGCAGGTTCTCCGTCAGAGGCAAAGACAGATCAATCGCGCCCGCCGCCAGCCGATTAACAACCAGTTTTTTCATATACATATCGGGCGCGTGTAACAGGCTATCTCGAGGGGCGAAAGCCATGACCGCCAGCGCATTGCTCTGCCCCATCGCCACCATCCGCGTGCCTTCAATGGGATCAACCGCGATATCGACTTCTGGCCCATCGCCTTTGCCCACCTCTTCGCCAATCCACAGCATCGGCGCATGGTCAATTTCTCCTTCGCCGATAACCACTCGCCCACGAAAAGCGACGTCGTTTAATGCCTGGCGCATCGCGGTGACCGCCAGGCCATCAATTTTATTTTTGTCGCCACATCCGGTTTGCGGCCAGGCAGCCAACGCTGCCTGTTCCGTAACGCGAAATAATGGCCACGCCAGGGACATCATTGCGCGGCCTCCCCGATATCAACGCCAAATTGCGCCAGCAGATATTTCTCGGCCTGCTCATTCCAGATGCCGTGCGTTTCCTCAACCAGCCGCGCCAGCTCTTTAAACAGCGGATCGGTTTTGCCTTTTTCGGCAAAATCGGCAATGGCAGTGAGCGGCATGGTGACGCCGTTATAAATGAGTTTTTTACCGCCGGGGATATCCGGCAGATTGAGCACGGTATCAGGCACCGCATCCAGCCCACCGATATGGGTCACCATAAACGACGGCTGCAACTGCCCTGTGGCGCTAAGCGCAATCGCCTCTTTCATGTCGTCCGTTGAACCGCCGGACGTACCGACGACATGCGTGCTGTTGTAATGGACGTTGTAGAAATTAAACGGCACTTTGAAGTTTTTATCCGTCGGCCCGGCAAAGAAGTTCAGGCAGCCATCTTCCGCCAGTAATTCATCAGCCATCTCGACGACTGAAGGCACCGCTGCATAGACAAATACGTCATCAAATCCGGCATCATCCGTCAGCGCCCGCAGCGTCTGGACCGGATCGCTCATCCCTTTGGTATTCATATACACCAGCTCAATGCCTTTACTGGCCGCCAGTTCCACCGGCAGCAGCTTTTGTACCTGCGCCAGGCGTTTGTCGTCGATATCGACCACCACCACCCGCGACGGTTGTATGCCGCCGTTAATGGCGTAATCAATAGCGCCAATTCCCATCGGGCCTGCACACGCCAGCAGCGCAATATTGCCGCCAGGTTTAACGCCCATGCGATGCTCATAAACATATTGCGTGGTGTGATAATTGGCATGATAAGCGCCAATAATGCAGCACATAGGCTCTGCCAGCGACGCCGCAGCAAAATAAGAGCCGTGATACGGTAATACGCAGCCCAGGTTAATGGCTATTTCAGGAATAATCATATAGGTGGCGTTACCGCCAAAATATTCGTAGCTGTAGCCTGCTGAATATCCGCCTGGTAACCCCATTGCCGGTTGCAATACAAAACGCTGGCCTTTTTTATATTTGTCGGTGAGATTTTTACCCACTTCGACAATAACCCCGGCGCATTCATGCCCGGTAATGACCGGATGATTTTCTAAATCGTCGGGTACGCGTTTATGTTCACTACCGAGTAGCGCCGCTTTCCAGGTGGATAAACACACGCTGTCAGAAATCACACTCACCAGCAGTTCATTATCGGTAATTTCTGGCAGTTCAAATTCGCGCAGACGGACATCCCGCTTGCCATAAATAGCAGCAACTTTGGTTTTCATTTTTACCTCGGCAATCAGTTTTTATGTTCGGCGGTTAATTGATTAAATAAAGTGTCGAGTTTTGGATCGCCAATATAGTTATTAATCAGTATCAGCGGTTTATCCGTCACACGTTTCACGCGCCCTTCCAGACTGGCATGAGTAACGACGATATCGGCATCCGCAGGCACGTTTTCTATCGCGTAATGTTTTACTTCTATTGCCAGCCCCGCTTTTTCCAGACGTTTACGGAAGGTGGTTGCGCCCATCGCGCTGGAGCCCATCCCCGCATCGCAAACAAAGGCGATACGCTTAACCCGGCTTAACGAGAATGCACCCTCTTGTTTCATCGCCTTAACCGCATTGGCTGACTGAGCAAACTCATCTTCGTTCTCCGTTTCCACCGTTTTTTCCATCTTCAGTATCAGCGAAGTGATAGCAAAGGACACCAGGGTACCTACCGTAACACCAGCAATTGTCGCCAGGAATGAGCCTTTCGGCGTCAGCGCCAGGTAAGCAAAGATAGACCCCGGACTTGGGCCAGCCACCAGACCACCGTCCAGTAAGTTAAACATCCAGGTGCCAGACATACCGCCCGCAATCATGGCAATAATGGTCAGCGGCTTCATCAGCACATACGGGAAATACAGTTCGTGGATCCCACCGAGGAAGTGAATAATCATCGCCCCGGGCGCAGAACGTTTACTCATCCCTTTACCAAACAAAGTAAACGCCAGCAACAGTCCTAAGCCAGGCCCAGGGTTGGACGCCACCATAAAGAAGATGGATTTACCGTTAACTGAAGCCTGTTGCATCCCCAACGGGTAATAGACGCCCTGATCTATCGCGTTATTGAGGAAAAGCACTTTCGCCGGTTCATTGATGACTGACAGCAAAGGCAGATAACCCGCATGTACCAGCGCCTCAATACACTCTTTGACGAAAGTATTGGCAATTAACACCGCCGGGCCGATCACTTCAAAACCCAGCAGACAAAGGAGCATCCCCGCGATACCTAATGAGAAGTTATTGATAACCATCTCAAAACCGGCAGGTATGCGTTTTTCCAGTGCCTTATCGATATATTTAATCACCAGACCACCGAGCGGCCCCATAATCATCGAGCCAAGGAACATCGGGATTTCAGCGCCGACGATCACACCAATCGTACCAATTCCGCCCATGACCGCGCCGCGTTTGCCGCCGATCAGATGACCACCAGTAGAACCAATCATCACGGGTAATAAATAGGTAATCATCGGACCGACAATTTTGGCGAAATGCTCATTCGGCAGCCAGCCGGTGGGAATAAATAACGCCGTTATAAAACCCCAGGCTATAAAAGCGCCGATATTGGGGATGACCATTGCAGTCAAAAAGCCCCCAAAAGCCTGGACCTTTGCACGAGCAGACTTGTTTTCCATAATATTATCCTGTAGAGGAGAGAGTAATTATCCGCGGCTGATTATGTCCGCTAATTGTTTTTCTGATGCTGCTGTTAATAATTGGTTGAGTATTTCTTCTTCACACAATAATTCACTTAACGCCTGAATAGCGCCAATGTGCGAATCGGCATCGGCAGCAGAAAGCCCGATGAGTAATTTTATCGGTTCGTCATTCCCCGGAAAATAAACGCCTTGTTTAAGTAATGTTAAAGACATCCCGGTTTTAAGCGCCCCACATTCCGGTCGAGCATGAGGCATTGCCACGCCTGGTGCGAGAATATAATAAGGGCCATTGTTAATGGTGGAATCTTTAATTGCCTGAATGTAATTCTCGCTGATATAGTTTTTATCCAGCAATGATACCATCGAGAAATCGATAGCTTCCTGCCAATCTTTTGCTGAATGTATAACTGAGATTGATGATTCTGGAAAATAATCAATAAGCCGCATAAATTATCCTTATTTTATTTTTAGGGCACCGTCCGGCGGTAAAAATAAAATACTCGTGCGGTTTAATGAAAGCAATTGGGTACGCGAGAAGAAAAACCCCATGAACAAAAATAATAAAACTTTAAATAACAACAACATGAAATTGATATTTTTAAAGTCAACTTTGTATTTGTTATGTTTATCACAAAATCAACATTTTGATTGTTGTTGTATTTGTGATACATATCGCCATTTATTTATTGAATGTCCGAAAGCATACTTTTCTAATGCAATGTTTTTTCGCTATACCCCTTTATAGATTCTGAATTCTCACCTGTCGGCTATTTTCTCCTCACCTCATGTGACATATTCCCCACTTTACTCAAGGAAGATTCATATGAAAGCACCTGTTTCAATAACCTCATTTCGCCCACAAAAATCTATTGCTATCGTCATTGGCGTGCTTGCCGTGGTTGTGCTGCCATTTCTCTCGTATTACACCGTTAATGAAGGTGAACGCGGCATTTTGCTGCGCTACGGAAAAATCGTAAAAGTTGCCGAGCCGGGTCTGGGTTTTAAGATCCCTTTTATGGAAAGCGTGGAGAAAATTTCCACGCGTAATCAGGCTGTGGTTTATCAGGGATTACAGGCCTACAGCCGCGACCAGCAACCGGCACAAATGACAGTATCAGTCAGCTTCCACATTAAACCTTCAGAAGCAGGCGCGGTTTATACCACCTACAACACCATTGAAGCATTAAAAGATCGTCTGATTGTCCGTCAGTTGCCAACTCAACTGGAGAACGTTTTCGGCCAATATACCGCCATCAGCGCCGTACAGGATCGTACAAAACTGGTTCAGGATCTACAAAATGCAATGCGTAAAGCCGTTGTTGGCCCGGTGGTGATTGATGGTGTCCAGATTGAAAATATTGATTTTTCTGACGCTTATGAAAAATCGATTGAAGATCGAATGAAAGCAGAAGTCGCCATTGCCACACGTAAGCAAAATCTGGAAACAGAGAAAATCCAGGCGCAAATAGCGGTAACTCAGGCCCAGGCAGAAGCAGACAGTAAACTGGCGGCAGCCAAAGCAGAAGCTGAGACTATTCGCGTAAGAGGCGCGGCAGAGGCTGAAACTATTCGTTTAAAAAGTGCGGCTGAAGCAGAAGCGATCCGCCTGCGCGGTGAAGCTCTGCGGGATAATCCCGGACTTGTTGCCCTCACCACTGCTGAGCGTTGGGACGGTAAGCTACCCGATACCATGATCCCCGGCAGTACAGTTCCGTTTATCTCTACTAAGTAAAAAAAGGGCCGCTTTCGCGGCCCTTCTCACAAAGCATCTTACCGATTACAGCAGCGCTTTCGCTTTCGCAACAACGTTGTCAACGGTGAAACCGAACTCTTCAAACAGTTGCTCTGCAGGAGCAGATTCACCGAAGGTGGTCATGCCGACGATAGCACCGTTCAGGCCAACATACTTGTACCAGTAGTCAGCAATACCCGCTTCCACCGCAACACGAGCGGTAACCGCTTTCGGCAGTACGGATTCACGGTAAGCCGCATCCTGCTTGTCGAACGCGTCGGTAGACGGCATGGAAACCACGCGCGCCTTCACGCCTTCGGCAGTCAGTTTTTCGTAGGCGGCAACAGCCAGTTCAACTTCCGAACCGGTCGCGATGAAGATCAGTTCCGGCTGACCGGCACAGTCTTTCAGCACATAACCACCGCGCGCGATGTTTGCCAGCTGCTCTTCAGTACGCTCCTGCTGCGCCAGGTTCTGACGGGAGAGGATAAGCGCAGTCGGGCCGTCCTGACGCTCAACGCCGTATTTCCACGCGACCGCGGATTCAACCTGGTCACATGGACGCCATGTGGACATGTTCGGGGTCACGCGCAGAGAAGCGACCTGCTCTACCGGCTGGTGAGTCGGGCCATCTTCGCCCAGACCGATGGAGTCGTGGGTGTAAACCATCACCTGACGCTGTTTCATCAGCGCAGCCATACGTACGGCGTTACGTGCGTATTCCACGAACATCAGGAAGGTGGAGGTGTACGGCAGGAAACCACCGTGCAAGGAGATACCGTTAGCAATCGCGGTCATACCGAACTCGCGAACACCGTAGTGGATGTAGTTACCCGCAGCATCTTCGTTGATTGCTTTAGAACCAGACCACAGGGTCAGGTTAGACGGTGCCAGGTCAGCAGAGCCGCCGAGGAATTCCGGCAACAGCGGGCCGAAAGCTTCGATAGCATTCTGAGACGCTTTACGGCTGGCGATTTTCGCCGGATTAGCCTGCAGTTTAGCGATGAATTCTTTCGCTTTGGCATCGAAGTCAGACGGCATTTCGCCTTTCATACGGCGGGTAAATTCAGCGGCTTCCTGCGGATAAGCTTTGGCGTAAGCCGCGAATTTCTCGTTCCATGCGGATTCTTTCGCCTGGCCTGCTTCTTTCGCATCCCACTGAGCATAGATTTCAGACGGGATTTCGAACGGTGCATATTTCCAGCCCAGCTGTTCGCGGGTCAGGGCAATTTCAGCGTCGCCCAGCGGCGCACCGTGGGAGTCGTGCGTACCGGCTTTGTTCGGGGAACCGAAACCGATGATGGTTTTGCACATCAGCAGGGACGGTTTGTCAGTCACTGCGCGCGCTTCTTCTACTGCGCGTTTGATGGATGCCGCGTCATGACCGTCGATGTCGCGAATAACGTGCCAGCCGTAAGCTTCGAAACGCATTGCGGTGTCGTCGGTAAACCAGCCTTCAACGTGACCATCGATAGAAATACCGTTGTCATCGTAGAACGCAATCAGTTTACCCAGCTTCAGCGTACCCGCCAGAGAGCAAACTTCGTGAGAGATGCCTTCCATCATGCAGCCGTCGCCCATGAAGGCGTAGGTATAGTGGTCGACAATGTCGTGGCCCGGACGGTTAAACTGCGCCGCCAGCGTTTTTTCTGCAATCGCCATACCGACTGCGTTGGCAATACCCTGACCCAGCGGACCAGTAGTGGTTTCCACACCAGCGGTGTAACCCACTTCCGGGTGACCCGGAGTTTTAGAGTGCAGCTGACGGAAGTTTTTCAGTTCTTCCATCGGCAGATCGTAACCGGTGAGGTGCAGCAGGCTGTAGATCAGCATGGAGCCGTGGCCGTTGGACAGCACGAAGCGGTCACGGTCAGCCCAGGACGGATTCTGCGGGTTGTGTTTCAGGAAATCACGCCACAGGACTTCGGCAATGTCAGCCATACCCATAGGGGCACCCGGGTGACCGGATTTGGCTTTCTGTACTGCGTCCATGCTCAGCGCACGAATAGCATTGGCAAGCTCTTTACGTGAGGACATTTTGACTCCAGATCGGATGATGAAGGGCACGCCCTTAACGACTTGACGACAGCGCGTTTTGGGCTACGCCGGAAAATTTGCCAACAATTTACCGCAAGCCGCGCGTCATGTACATGGAACATCCTTTTGCCGCTTCAGAAATCTCTGGATCATGCTCGCATGTTGCGCAATCTGCTCGCCCGTCCGCTGCGCTTTTCCTTATACTGAGACTGAGCGTCGATTCACCTGCAAACGGCGCATTTTTAGAATAATCCTGACCTTGTGCGGAAGAGAAAACATGAAAATTCGCGCCTTATTGGTAGCAATGAGCGTGGCAACGGTACTGACCGGTTGCCAGAATATGGACTCCAACGGACTGCTCTCATCAGGAGCGGAAGCTTTTCAGGCTTACAGTTTGAGTGATGCGCAGGTGAAAACCCTGAGCGATCAGGCATGTCAGGAGATGGACAGCAAGGCGACGATTGCGCCAGCCAATAGCGAATACGCTAAACGTCTGACAACTATTGCCAATGCGCTAGGCAACAATATCAACGGTCAGCCGGTGAATTACAAAGTGTATATGGCGAAGGATGTGAACGCCTTTGCAATGGCTAACGGCTGTATCCGCGTCTATAGCGGGCTGATGGATATGATGACGGATAACGAAGTCGAAGCGGTGATCGGTCACGAAATGGGGCACGTGGCGTTAGGCCATGTGAAGAAAGGGATGCAGGTGGCACTTGGTACAAATGCCGTGCGAGTAGCTGCGGCCTCTGCGGGCGGGATTGTCGGCAGTTTATCTCAATCACAACTCGGTGATCTGGGCGAGAAATTAGTTAATTCGCAATTCTCCCAGCGCCAGGAAGCAGAAGCCGATGATTATTCTTACGATCTTCTGCGCCAACGCGGCATCAGCCCGGCAGGTCTTGCCACCAGTTTTGAAAAACTGGCGAAGCTGGAAGAAGGCCGTCAAAGCTCAATGTTTGACGACCATCCAGCATCCGCCGAACGCGCCCAGCATATTCGCGATCGTATGAGCGCGGATGGAGTTAAGTAAGCATTTTATTACGCCGGATTTGACGCATAACGCATCTTATCCGGCGCTTACTCGCCCTTTTTCGCTGCCTGAATATACAGCATCTCCAGCGCCAGCGTCGCCGCAGCCAGAGCGGTGATTTCCGACTGATCGTATGCCGGAGCCACTTCCACTACGTCCATCCCAACAATGTTGAGATCTTTCAGGCCGCGTACCAGTTTAATAGCGCGATCGGAGGTCAGGCCGCCAATTACTGGCGTACCGGTTCCCGGCGCGAAAGCAGGATCCAGACAGTCGATATCAAAAGTCAGGTAAACCGGCATATCACCTACAATCTGTTTCACCTGAGCGATAACGTCATCCACGCTGCGATCGTTCACCTGGCAGGCGTCCAGCACGGTAAAGCCGTTGTCTTTATCGAACTCAGTACGAATACCAATCTGCACGGAATGATTCGGGTCGATCAGACCTTCTTTCGGCGCGGTATAGAACATGGTGCCGTGGTCAAATTCACAACCGTTCGCATAGGTGTCGGTGTGGGCGTCAAAGTGTACCAGCGCCATTTTGCCGAAATGCTTCGCATGAGCACGCAGCAGCGGCAGCGTAACAAAGTGGTCACCACCGAAGGAGAGCATACGCTTACCGGCAGCCAGCAGCTTCTCGGCGTGCGCCTGCAGCTTCTCGCTCATCTCACGGGCATCTCCGAAGGCATATACCAGATCGCCGCAGTCCACGACGTTCAGGCGCTCACGCATGTCGAAATTCCACGGGAAGCGATTGTGTTCCCAGGCCAGATTCGTCGAAACCTGACGGATCGCTGCCGGACCGTGGCGACCACCCGCACGACCAGAAGTGGCCATATCGAACGGCACGCCAGTAATCACCCAGTCAGCATCGCTGTCATATGGCTGGAAGTTCATCGGCAGGCGTAAAAAACCAAAGGCGTTGGAAACCAGTGAGTTATCGTATTGATGACCTAAGGTGCTCATGGATGGACTCCTATTACAAAGTCGATATAAAAAAACCCTTCCGCGTCGTTAGGCCCGACGAGGAAGGGTTGGATTTGCGAAACACAATTTTGTGCTAATTATCGCCTTAAATGGGCGAGGCATCAAGCGAGGTTGCTATTTCCGACACGGTGGCGGCGCATAGCCATTGTTATCTGCCGGAAAGGCTTGTCCAGAGCACGGCGGCAGCGCGTTTTGCGCCGGGCCTTGTAATTCAAAGGCGGCAAAGCCGATTACACCGGTATTACGCACATCGCCTTGCGCCGAATTGGCTGCGTAGGAATCAGCAACGTTGGCGAACTGAAAAGCCGCTTCGGTATGTTTATCTTTGCGGAATCCTTTAATCACTAACGAATCTCCGGCATTCACAATATAGCCGTTGTTATTCAGCGAACCTTGCTTGCCGTTCAGCACATCCAGGCCATCAACCGTAGCAACGATCTCGTAGTTGGTGTTACGACTGTAATTGCGGACATATAATTGATAATTCATTCCTACTCTGGCATGGACAATATAGCGTGGTTCATTATTTGACGAATCATAAACCCGCGTAATAGGTAGAGAATTAAAATTACCATCGCGAATAGCATATTCAAGTTCGTTAATACGAATGCTATAAACGCGGTCGTAGCCCGAAGGAACAGTCGTCGAATAACTAATAACGATCATCTCTGCCGGATCGCGCCAGGCTCGCTCAGCAGATACGCCCTGAACCGTTGAGTGCACATCCCCACCCCAGGCGGTGCCGACATTGCCTGATGCACTGCTATTATACTGCGCATTACTGGAACAACCGGCCAGCAGCACGGCTAATGCTATCAACGCGCTACGTACTTTCCCTTTTTTCATAACCGTTCCCTCTGCATTTAATTAATGCAGCGATTGTAGGGAGATTATTTAATAAGAAAAGCAGCTAAATTATTTTTAAGAATATATAAAAAGAAAGCGGGCCGATTTACGTAAATAAATCGACCCGCCAGCGGAATAATCTTAATTATTCATCTTCAAGATAGGTATAACCGTACAAACCTGCCTCGAACTCTTCAAGGAACTGTTGTTGCAGTTCAGCATCAAGATCGGTTTTCTTCACTTGATCACGGAACTGGGTTAACAACGTTTTCGGATCGAGCTGTACATATTGCAGCATATCCGCCACGGTATCGCCTTCGTCAGACAGTTCTACTTCTACGCTGCCGTCAGGGAAGACGAACACGTCAACCGCTTCGGTATCACCGAACAGGTTGTGCATGTTGCCGAGGATCTCCTGATATGCGCCGACCATGAAGAAACCGAGCATCGGCGGATTCTCTGGATCGTACTCCGGCATTGGCATTGTCGTGGCAATACCATCACCATCGATGTAGTGATCAATAGCACCGTCAGAATCACAGGTAATATCCAGCAGCACAGCGCGGCGCTCCGGCACTTGATCCAACCCTTCCAGCGGCAGAACCGGGAACAACTGGTCGATCCCCCATGCGTCCGGCATTGACTGGAACAGCGAGAAGTTGACGTACATTTTGTCAGCCATACGTTCCTGCAATTCATCGATAATCGGACGATGCGCACGGTTTTGCGGATCCAGTTGCTTCTGCACTTCATGGCACATGCTCAGATAGAGTTGTTCTGCCCATGCACGTTCTTGCAGGCTAAAGGTGCCGGAAGAGTAGCCGATATGAATATCGTGCAGATCCATCTGGCTGTCGTGTAACCATTCACGCAGAGAACGACGAGTTCCCGGTTCGTGCATCTCCTGCCAGGTTTCCCACATGCTTTGCAGGGCGCGCGGTGCGTCTTCTGCAGGCGCGGTCGGCACCGTGTATTCGTTACGTTCCACGCCGATGATATTCGACACCAGCACGGTGTGATGCGCAGTCACCGCACGACCCGACTCGGTGATTACCGTCGGATGTGGCAGACCATTTTCTTCACACGCATCACCAATCGCCCAGATGATGTTGTTGGCGTATTCATTGAGGCCGTAGTTCACCGAACAGTCGGACTGCGAACGGGTGCCTTCATAGTCCACGCCCAGACCGCCGCCAACGTCGAAGCACTGAATATTGACGCCCAGCTTGTGCAGTTCCACATAGAAACGCGCGGATTCACGAACGCCTGTCGCGATATCGCGAATATTCGCCATCTGCGAACCGAGGTGGAAGTGCAGCAGTTGCAGGCTGTCGAGACGCCCGGCTTCACGCAGCGTTTCAACCAGTTGCAGTACCTGAGTCGCCGCCAGGCCGAACTTCGATTTTTCCCCGCCAGAGGACTGCCATTTACCCGAGCCCTGCGAAGCCAGACGTGCACGCACGCCCAGACGAGGAACGACATTCAGACGTTCTGCTTCATCCAGCACAATGGCAATTTCTGACATCTTCTCAATGACCAGATAGACCTTGTGGCCCATCTTCTCGCCAATTAATGCCAGGCGGATATATTCGCGGTCCTTATAACCGTTGCAGACGATGACGCTACGGGTCATGCCAGCATGTGCCAGCACCGCCATCAACTCCGCTTTGGAACCGGCTTCCAGGCCCAGCGGTTCGCCCGAATGAATCAGGGACTCAATCACGCGGCGGTGCTGGTTAACTTTGATCGGATAAACGAGGAAGTAATCGCCGTTATAGCCGTAGGATTCCCGCGCACGTTTGAACGCGGCGTTAATAGAACGCAAACGGTGCTGCAGGATCTGTGGGAAACAGAACAGTGCAGGCAGACGCTGGCCCTGTGCTTCACGAGTTTTCACTAACTGCGCGAGATCGACGCGAGCTTCCGGGACGTCCGGGTCCGGGCACACGCTGATGTGGCCCAGCTCATTAACGTCATAGTAGTTATTGCCCCACCAGGCAATATTGTAAGTACGCAGCATCTTGCTGGCTTCCTGGGAGCTCATTGCAACCTCCTGCATGGAGCGTAGTACACCGTGTTCGCCCGCTGACGAAGGCAAACCCATAGACATGTCGTCAGACATAGCGAACCTCAAATTATTTTATTAAGTGTAAAACAGTTAACGACTATCGCAGCCTGGAACTGCGATAACAACCCATAAGCACATGGATTTTCCAGCAGTGAATGCTGACGCTCCAACTGCGCAACCGGTTTCTTTTTCATAACATTATTAAGCACATAACCGAACGTAAGTGTGACAGTTCGGCGAAACCACGAGAAAACTCTTGTTTTTACAAGAGCGCCCTTGTTCAGTCCTCAGTAACTGTAACCAGCTCTTGAATCCTGAGAAGCGCCGAGATGGGTATAACATCGGCAGGTATGCAAAGCAGAGATGCAGAGTGCGGGGAACGAATCTTCACCAGAACGGTGAGACAGGTTAAGCAGCAGACAACGGTTCATTATTTCGTATCACCTCCACGGCCGCCTGTTAAGACGAACCCACAAGCCAAAACTCTGATTTCAACCCGGCTGGAAGTGGCAACACGAAAGAAACGTCGTGTGCTTTTTATTTAAGCCGCGCGCCGCGTTTTATACCCCACAATGGCAGAAAATTGCAAAAGATAAATACGCAGAATGCCAGCATTGTCAGGAAAAATTTCCAGCCACGTTTTTAACAGAATGAGACACGATTCAAAAAAAAGTGGAAATCGGGTGAAGAATTGACCTAAAATAGCCATCCAGATGTTAATCCATCCATACCGATTAACACTCAGACTGCCAGTGTTTTTAACCTGCAGAGTCGTGGTAGGATCCGCTACCACAGAAAATCCACACAACAGTTTGAGCTAACCAAATTCTCTTTAGGTGATATTAAATATGGCAAAACACCTTTTTACGTCCGAGTCCGTCTCTGAAGGGCATCCTGACAAAATTGCTGACCAAATTTCTGATGCCGTTTTAGACGCGATCCTCGAACAGGATCCGAAAGCACGCGTTGCTTGCGAAACCTACGTAAAAACCGGCATGGTTTTAGTTGGCGGCGAAATCACCACCAGCGCCTGGGTAGACATCGAAGAGATCACCCGTAACACCGTTCGCGAAATTGGCTATGTGCATTCCGACATGGGCTTTGACGCTAATTCCTGTGCGGTTCTGAGCGCTATCGGCAAACAGTCTCCTGACATCAACCAGGGCGTTGACCGTGCCGATCCGCTGGAACAGGGCGCGGGTGACCAGGGTCTGATGTTTGGCTACGCAACCAATGAAACCGACGTGCTGATGCCAGCGCCTATCACCTATGCACACCGTCTGGTACAGCGTCAGGCTGAAGTGCGTAAAAACGGCACTCTGCCGTGGCTGCGCCCGGACGCGAAAAGCCAGGTGACTTTCCAGTATGACGACGGCAAAATCGTTGGTATCGATGCTGTCGTGCTTTCCACTCAGCACTCTGAAGAAATCGACCAGAAATCGCTGCAAGAAGCGGTAATGGAAGAGATCATCAAGCCGATTCTGCCGGCTGAATGGCTGACTTCTGCCACCAAATTCTTCATCAACCCGACCGGTCGTTTTGTTATCGGTGGCCCGATGGGTGACTGCGGTCTGACTGGTCGTAAAATTATCGTTGATACCTACGGCGGCATGGCACGTCACGGTGGTGGTGCATTCTCTGGTAAAGATCCATCAAAAGTGGACCGTTCCGCAGCGTACGCAGCACGTTATGTCGCGAAAAACATCGTTGCTGCTGGCCTGGCCGATCGTTGTGAAATTCAGGTTTCCTACGCAATCGGCGTGGCTGAACCGACCTCTATCATGGTGGAAACTTTCGGTACCGAGAAAGTGCCTTCTGAACAACTGACTCTGCTGGTACGTGAGTTCTTTGACCTGCGTCCATACGGTCTGATTCAGATGCTGGATCTGCTGCACCCGATCTACAAAGAAACCGCAGCATACGGTCACTTTGGTCGCGAACATTTCCCGTGGGAAAAAACCGACAAAGCGCAGCTGCTGCGCGATGCTGCCGGTCTGAAGTAATCTTTCTTCACCTGCTTTCAAAGGCCAGCCTCGCGCTGGCCTTTTTCTTTTACCTCACCGCGGTGGATAGACATTCACGCCGCATCCGGCAAAAAACCGCCCGCACAATAACATCATTCTTCCTCAACACGTTTTACCGCAAATTATCATCAAGACTGAAACCGATTACACGAACCACACCAGCCAAATATTTGTAATATTTTCATATTATTATTCGGATTTCATAGTTGTTACATTTCTTTTCAGTAAAGTCTTAATTGCAGATAACAGCGTTTAATCTATGATGATATAACTCAATTATTTTCATGCACTTAAATCATAACCAAGATAAATGTTAGTGTAAGCGATTACACTGATGTGATTTGCTTCACATCTTTTTACGTCGTACTCACCTATCTTAATTCACAATAAAAAATAACCATATTGGAGGGCATCATGCCTGACGCTAAAAAACAGGGGCGGTCAAACAAGGCAATGACGTTTTTCGTCTGCTTCCTTGCCGCTCTGGCGGGATTACTCTTTGGCCTGGATATCGGTGTAATTGCTGGCGCACTGCCGTTTATTGCAGATGAATTCCAGATTACTTCGCACACGCAAGAATGGGTCGTAAGCTCCATGATGTTCGGTGCGGCAGTCGGTGCGGTGGGCAGCGGCTGGCTCTCCTTTAAACTCGGGCGCAAAAAGAGCCTGATGATCGGCGCAATCTTGTTTGTTGCCGGTTCACTGTTCTCTACTGCTGCGCCAAACGTTGAAGTACTGATTCTTTCCCGCGTTCTGCTGGGGTTGGCGGTGGGTGTGGCTTCTTATACCGCACCGCTGTACCTCTCTGAAATTGCGCCGGAAAAAATTCGCGGCAGCATGATCTCGATGTATCAGTTGATGATCACTATCGGGATCCTCGGTGCTTATCTTTCTGATACCGCCTTCAGCTACACCGGTGCATGGCGCTGGATGCTGGGTGTGATTATCATCCCGGCAATTTTGCTGCTGATTGGTGTCTTCTTCCTGCCAGACAGTCCTCGTTGGTTTGCCGCCAAACGCCGTTTTGTTGATGCCGAACGCGTGCTGCTACGCCTGCGTGACACCAGCGCGGAAGCGAAACGCGAACTGGATGAAATCCGTGAAAGTTTGCAGGTTAAACAGAGTGGCTGGGCGCTGTTTAAAGAGAACAGCAACTTCCGCCGCGCGGTGTTCCTTGGCGTACTGTTGCAGGTAATGCAGCAATTCACCGGGATGAACGTCATCATGTATTACGCGCCGAAAATCTTCGAACTGGCGGGTTATACCAACACCACCGAGCAAATGTGGGGGACGGTGATCGTCGGCCTGACCAACGTACTCGCCACCTTTATCGCAATCGGCCTTGTTGACCGCTGGGGACGTAAACCAACGCTAACGCTGGGCTTCCTGGTGATGGCTGCTGGCATGGGCGTACTCGGTACAATGATGCATATCGGTATCCACTCTCCGTCGGCGCAGTATTTCGCCATCGCCATGCTGCTGATGTTTATTGTCGGTTTTGCCATGAGTGCCGGTCCGCTGATTTGGGTACTGTGCTCCGAAATTCAGCCGCTGAAAGGCCGCGATTTTGGCATCACCTGCTCCACCGCCACCAACTGGATTGCCAACATGATCGTTGGCGCAACGTTCCTGACCATGCTCAACACGCTGGGTAACGCCAACACCTTCTGGGTGTATGCGGCTCTGAACGTACTGTTTATCTTGCTGACATTGTGGCTGGTACCGGAAACCAAACACGTTTCGCTGGAACATATTGAACGTAATCTGATGAAAGGTCGTAAACTGCGCGAAATCGGCGCTCACGATTAATCTCCTCAGGCTTCCTCCCGTCGCGGAGGAAGCCACCTCTTGCAGTCATCTTTTCTTCGCTCTATCCTCTGCCGCTATGAAAACATCCCGTCTCCCTATCGCCATCCAGCAGGCCGTTATGCGCCGCCTGCGGGAAAAACTCGCCCAGGCCAACCTGAAGCTAGGGCGTAACTACCCGGAGCCAAAACTCTCTTACACCCAGCGCGGAACCTCCGCCGGAACAGCCTGGCTGGAAAGCTATGAAATCCGCCTCAATCCCGTTTTGCTGTTGGAAAACAGTGAAGCTTTTATTGAAGAAGTGGTACCGCACGAACTGGCACATTTGCTGGTATGGAAACATTTCGGCCGCGTAGCGCCACATGGCAAAGAGTGGAAGTGGATGATGGAAAGCGTGCTGGGCGTTCCCGCCCGTCGTACGCATCAGTTCGAACTGCAATCCGTGCGTCGCAACACCTTCCCCTACCGCTGCAAGTGCCAGGAGCATCAGCTTACCGTACGCCGCCATAATCGCGTAGTTCGTGGCGAGGCCGTCTATCGCTGTGTTCACTGCGGTGAACAGCTGGTTGCGAAATAACCACCTGAACTATCAGGAACTTTCCTGATCTGGCTGATTGCATACCAAAACAACTTTCGCTACGTTGCTGGCTCGTTTTAACACGGAGTAAGTGATGTACCGTTATTTGTCTATTGCTGCGGTGGTACTGAGCGCAGCATTTTCCGGCCCGGCGTTGGCCGAAGGTATCAATAGTTTTTCTCAGGCGAAAGCCGCGGCGGTAAAAGTCCACGCTGATGCGCCCGGTACGTTTTATTGCGGATGTAAAATTAACTGGCAGGGCAAAAAAGGCGTTGTTGATCTGCAATCGTGCGGCTATCAGGTGCGCAAAAATGAAAACCGCGCCAGCCGCGTAGAGTGGGAACACGTCGTTCCCGCCTGGCAATTCGGTCACCAGCGCCAGTGCTGGCAGGACGGTGGACGTAAAAACTGCGCCAAAGATCCGGTCTATCGCAAGATGGAAAGCGATATGCATAACCTGCAGCCGTCAGTCGGTGAGGTGAATGGCGATCGCGGCAACTTTATGTACAGCCAGTGGAATGGCGGCGAAGGCCAGTACGGTCAATGCGCCATGAAGGTCGATTTCAAAGAAAAAGCCGCCGAACCACCAGCGCGTGCACGCGGTGCCATTGCGCGCACCTACTTCTATATGCGTGACCAATACAACCTGACACTCTCTCGCCAGCAAACGCAACTGTTCAACGCATGGGACAAGATGTATCCGGTTACCGACTGGGAGTGCGAGCGCGATGAACGCATCGCGAAGGTGCAGGGCAATCATAACCCGTATGTGCAACGCGCTTGCCAGGCGCGAAAGAGCTAACCTACACTAGCGGGATTCTTTTTGTTAACCCCTACCCCACGCGTACAACCGCGTGGGGAGACGACGCGGATTTTTAACTATGCGTATCCCCCGCATTTATCATCCTGAACCACTGACCAGCCATTCTCACATCGCGCTTTGCGAAGATGCCGCCAACCATATCGGGCGCGTACTGCGTATGGGGCCGGGGCAGGCGTTGCAATTATTTGACGGCAGCAACCAGGTCTTTGACGCCGAAATTACCAGCGCCAGCAAAAAAAGCGTGGAAGTGAAGGTGCTGGAAGGCCAGATCGACGATCGCGAATCTCCTCTGCATATTCACCTCGGTCAGGTGATGTCGCGTGGCGAAAAAATGGAATTTACGATCCAGAAATCGATCGAACTCGGTGTAAGCCTCATTACGCCACTTTTTTCTGAGCGCTGCGGCGTTAAACTGGATAGTGAACGTCTGAACAAGAAGCTCCAGCAGTGGCAGAAGATTGCAATTGCTGCCTGTGAGCAGTGTGGTCGTAACCGGGTGCCGGAAATCCGTCCAGCGATGGATCTGGAAGCCTGGTGTGCAGAGCAGGATGAAGGACTGAAACTGAATCTTCACCCGCGCGCCAGTAACAGCATCAATACGTTGCCGTTACCGGTTGAACGCGTCCGCCTGCTGATTGGCCCGGAAGGCGGTTTATCGGCAGATGAAATTGCCATGACTGCCCGCTATCAATTTACTGATATCCTGTTGGGACCTCGCGTTTTGCGTACTGAGACAACTGCGCTCACCGCCATTACCGCGCTACAAGTGCGTTTTGGCGATTTGGGCTAACGGAGAAGAATAATGATCAAGCTCGGCATCGTGATGGACCCCATCGCAAACATCAACATCAAGAAAGATTCCAGTTTCGCTATGTTGCTGGAAGCACAGCGTCGTGGTTACGAACTTCACTATATGGAGATGGGCGATCTGTATCTGATCAATGGCGAAGCCCGCGCCCATACCCGCACGCTGAACGTGAAGCAGAACTACGAAGAGTGGTTTTCGTTCGTCGGTGAACAGGATCTGCCGCTGGCCGATCTCGATGTGATCCTGATGCGTAAAGACCCGCCGTTTGATACCGAGTTTATCTACGCGACCTATATTCTGGAACGTGCCGAAGAGAAAGGGACGCTGATCGTTAACAAGCCGCAGAGCCTGCGCGACTGTAACGAGAAACTGTTTACCGCCTGGTTCTCTGACTTAACGCCAGAAACGCTGGTTACGCGCAATAAAGCGCAGCTGAAAGCGTTCTGGGAGAAACACAGCGACATCATTCTTAAGCCGCTTGACGGTATGGGCGGCGCGTCGATTTTCCGCGTGAAAGAAGGCGATCCAAATCTCGGCGTGATTGCCGAAACCCTGACTGAGCATGGCACTCGCTACTGCATGGCGCAAAATTACCTGCCAGCCATTAAAGATGGCGACAAACGCGTGCTGGTGGTAGATGGCGAGCCGGTACCGTACTGCCTGGCGCGTATTCCGCAGGGGGGCGAAACCCGTGGCAATCTGGCTGCCGGTGGTCGCGGTGAACCTCGTCCGCTGACGGAAAGTGACTGGAAAATCGCCCGTCAGATCGGGCCGACGCTGAAAGAAAAAGGGCTGATTTTTGTTGGTCTGGATATCATTGGCGACCGTCTGACTGAAATTAACGTCACCAGCCCAACCTGTATTCGTGAGATTGAAGCAGAGTTTCCGGTGTCGATCACCGGAATGTTAATGGATGCCATCGAAGCACGTTTACAGCAGCAGTAACCCACCTTAGCGAGAAGGATCTCGTTGAGACTCTGAGTGACAGCGCCCTTCTTTCCACGCATACTGGGCGCTGTTGCTTTTTTGAACCAGGAAACAGAACCTCTGACAATGAATTTACAGCATCACTTTCTTATTGCCATGCCTGCTCTCCAGGATCCGATTTTCCGTCGTTCCGTGGTCTACATTTGCGAACATAATACCAATGGTGCAATGGGGATCATCGTCAACAAGCCGCTGGAAAATCTCAAAATTGAAGGGATTCTGGAAAAGCTGAAGATCACGCCGGAGCCGCGTGATGAATCAATCCGTCTGGATAAACCGGTTATGCTCGGTGGTCCGCTGGCTGAAGATCGCGGGTTTATTTTGCATACTCCGCCCTCTAATTTTGCTTCCAGCATTCGCATTTCAGACAACACGGTGATGACCACTTCCCGCGATGTGCTGGAAACGCTCGGCACCGATAAACAACCGTCTGACGTATTGGTGGCTCTGGGCTATGCCTCCTGGGAGAAAGGTCAACTGGAACAAGAAATTCTCGATAACGCGTGGCTAACGGCCCCGGCGGATCTGAATATTCTGTTCAAAACACCGATTGCCGACCGCTGGCGCGAGGCGGCAAAACTGATTGGTGTGGATATTCTCACCATGCCTGGTGTGGCAGGGCACGCCTGATGAGTGGAACCTTACTCGCCTTCGACTTCGGTACCAAAAGCATTGGTGTAGCGGTCGGCCAACGCATTACCGGCACCGCTCGCCCATTGCCTGCAATTAAAGCACAGGACGGTACGCCGGACTGGAACATTATCGAGCGTTTACTGAAAGAGTGGCAGCCTGACGAAATCATCGTCGGTTTGCCGCTGAATATGGACGGCACCGAACAGCCGTTAACCGCCAGAGCGCGTAAATTTGCCAACCGTATTCATGGTCGTTTCGGTGTTGAAGTAAAGCTCCATGACGAGCGTCTTAGCACCGTGGAGGCACGTTCCGGTCTGTTTGAACAGGGCGGCTATCGGGCGCTCAACAAAGGCAAAGTCGACTCTGCCTCTGCGGTTATTATTCTCGAAAGCTATTTCGAGCAGGGATATTAAGGCGATTTACTAGCGCACAGATTTCTGACAATGTGCTCGTTGTTTCATGTTGGATGCGGCGTAAACGCCTTATCCAACCTACAGTGAGTGCGAATTCAAAGTTACGCTTCCCTTGTAGGCCCGATAAGCTTGCGCATCGGGCATATTTACAATTCGTATCAGACACAGCAACGTCACAAGCGCCCTTCTTTCACCCGCTGCTGATAACTCTGCTGAAACGTTAACATCCCCACCTGCTGCCCGGTTTGAATAACATGCGGCAACTGGTGGGTTTTCCCTTCGCGAATCAAATTCCCCACCGCGGGAGTGTTAATCAGTAATTCAAACAGCGCCACGCGTCCTTCCTGTTTATCCACTTCCAGCTTTTGTGACAGCACTGCCCGTAAACTACCCGCCAGTTGATTACGTACGGGATCTTTTTCCTGCGCCGGAAATGAATCCACCAGTCGCTCAACTGCCTGCGCGGCACCACGTGTATGTAAGGTTGCCAGCACCAGATGCCCGGTTTCTGCCGCCGTCAGCGCCAGACGGATTGTCTCACTGTCACGTAGCTCTCCGAGCAAAATCACATCAGGATCTTCCCGCAATGCAGCCCGCAACCCCGATGCGAACGTCATACAGTGCAAACCAATTTCCCGCTGCTGGATCAAACATCGCTGGCTGGCATAGAGATATTCCACAGGATCTTCCAGCGTCAGAATATGCGCATCGGCATGTTGATTAAGATAGCCAACCATCGCCGCCAGCGTGGTAGATTTGCCACTCCCCGTCGCCCCCGTCACCAGAATCAGGCCATTCTCGCTCTTGAGTAATTCCGGCAATACCGGTGGCGCACCAAGCTGTTCGAGCTGTGGACAGTGCGAAGGTAACAACCGTAATGCCAGAGAAATACCTTGCCGTTGCGCGAACGCACTGCCACGCAACCGCTGGTTTTCCGCCAGCGACACGGCAAAATCCAGCTGGCCATTTTCCAGCAATATTGCCCGCTGATCGTCATCCAGCCACTCCCGCAGTAGCTCTTCGACGTCCGGCGCATCAAACGGCGCAGCTTCCATTAGCCCGCGAATGCGCCATCGTGCGGGCCAGGCGCTGCACAGGTGTAGATCCGAGACGTTATGCTTTACACTAAGGGCCACAATTTCTTCCATATTCATACTAAGATCCTCGGAAAATGAACGATATTGCGCATAACCTGGCACAGGTCCGGGACAAAATCTCAGCGGCTGCAACGCGTTGCGGCCGTTCTCCAGAAGAAATTACGCTGCTTGCAGTCAGTAAAACAAAACCTGCGAGCGCCATCGCAGAAGCCATTGATGCCGGGCAGCGTCAATTTGGTGAAAACTACGTTCAGGAAGGGGTAGATAAAATTCGCCACTTTCAGGAACTGGGCGTAACAGGATTAGAATGGCATTTTATTGGCCCGTTGCAGTCTAATAAAAGCCGCCTGGTGGCAGAGCATTTCGACTGGTGTCATACCATCGACCGTTTGCGCATTGCTACCCGCCTCAACGATCAGCGCCCGGCAGAACTTCCCCCTCTTAACGTACTGATTCAAATTAATATTAGTGATGAAAACAGTAAGTCCGGGATTCAACTGGCTGAACTGGACGAGCTGGCAGCTGCGGTCGCTGAACTACCGCGTTTACGTCTGCGCGGGCTGATGGCAATCCCTGCACCTGAGTCAGAATATGTAAGGCAGTTTGAAGTTGCACGCCAAATGGCTGTAGCATTTGCCGGACTGAAAACACGCTACCCGCATATCGACACGCTCTCTCTGGGAATGTCGGACGATATGGAAGCCGCCATTGCGGCAGGTAGCACGATGGTTCGTATCGGCACTGCAATTTTTGGTGCGCGTGATTACTCTAAAAAATAAGGAATTAAAGGAACGCCATGAATACGTTGACTTTCCTGCTTTCAACGGTCATTGAGCTGTATACCATGGTGCTGTTATTACGCATCTGGATGCAGTGGGCTCATTGTGATTTTTACAACCCCTTCTCACAGTTTGTAGTGAAGGTAACGCAGCCAATTATCGGGCCACTGCGCCGCGTTATTCCGGCAATGGGGCCCATTGACAGCGCCTCACTGCTGGTTGCGTACATTCTCAGTTTTATCAAAGCCATCGTGCTGTTTAAAGTGGTGACCTTTCTGCCAATCATTTGGATTGCCGGTTTACTGATTCTGCTGAAAACCATCGGCCTGCTGATTTTCTGGGTCCTGCTGGTGATGGCGATTATGAGCTGGGTAAGCCAGGGGCGTAGCCCGATTGAATACGTGCTGATTCAGCTGGCCGATCCGCTGCTGCGCCCGATTCGCCGCCTGCTACCGGCAATGGGTGGGATTGATTTCTCGCCGATGATCCTCGTTCTGCTGTTGTATGTCATCAATATGGGTGTCGCAGAAGTATTACAGGCAACCGGAAACATGCTGCTGCCGGGGCTGTGGATGGCGTTATGAGTGCCGTAACAATTAATGATGACGGTCTGGTTTTACGGCTCTATATTCAGCCGAAAGCCAGCCGTGATTCTATTGTCGGTTTACATGGCGACGAGGTAAAAGTCGCCATAACCGCGCCGCCGGTTGACGGCCAGGCCAACAGCCATCTGGTGAAGTTTCTCGGTAAGCAATTCCGGGTTGCCAAAAGCCAGGTGGTGATTGAAAAAGGCGAACTTGGCCGCCACAAACAAATTAAAATCATTAATCCGCAACAAATCCCGCCAGAAATCGCGGCGTTACTTAATTAGGTATCCTATGCAAAAAGTTGTCCTCGCAACCGGCAATGCCGGTAAAGTGCGTGAGCTGGCGTCGCTGCTTAGCGACTTCGGTCTTGATATCGTGGCCCAAACAGACCTCGGCGTAGATTCCGCTGAAGAAACCGGCCTGACCTTTATCGAAAACGCGATTCTGAAAGCGCGCCATGCGGCAAAAGTGACCGGTTTACCGGCAATTGCCGACGACTCCGGTCTGGCGGTAGATGTACTTGGCGGTGCGCCGGGCATTTACTCCGCGCGTTATTCCGGTGAAGACGCGACCGATCAAAAGAATCTGCAAAAATTGCTGGAAACACTGAAAGACGTACCGGACGACCAACGTCAGGCACGTTTCCACTGCGTGCTGGTATATCTGCGTCACGCGGAAGATCCCACTCCGCTGGTGTGCCACGGCAGCTGGCCGGGCGTGATTACTCGTGAACCTGCGGGTACTGGTGGCTTTGGTTATGATCCAATCTTCTTCGTACCTTCCGAAGGGAAAACCGCTGCCGAACTGACCCGTGAAGAAAAGAGCGCCATTTCCCACCGTGGTCAGGCGTTGAAACTGCTGCTGGACGCTTTACGTAATGGTTAAATTACCGCCGCTGAGTCTCTACATTCACATCCCGTGGTGCGTGCAGAAATGCCCGTACTGCGATTTCAACTCTCACGCGTTGAAAGGAGAAGTGCCGCACGACGATTATGTTCAGCATCTGCTTAACGATCTGGACAACGATGTGGCTTACGCTCAGGGCCGTGAAGTAAAGACAATCTTTATTGGCGGTGGTACGCCGAGCCTGCTTTCCGGCCCGGCGATGCAAACGCTGCTGGACGGCGTACGTGCGCGTTTGCCGCTGGCAGCGGATGCAGAAATTACGATGGAAGCGAATCCTGGTACGGTTGAAGCCGATCGCTTTGTTGATTATCAGCGTGCTGGTGTGAACCGCATCTCCATTGGCGTACAGAGTTTTAGCGAAGAAAAGCTGAAACGACTTGGGCGCATTCATGGCCCGCAAGAAGCGAAACGAGCGGCAAATCTGGCGAGCGGTTTAGGGTTACGTAGCTTTAACCTCGATTTGATGCATGGGCTACCGGATCAATCACTGGAAGAGGCGCTTGGCGATCTGCGCCAGGCCATTGAACTGAATCCGCCGCATCTTTCCTGGTATCAACTGACCATCGAACCCAATACGCTGTTTGGCTCGCGACCACCGGTGCTGCCGGACGATGACGCGCTGTGGGATATTTTCGAAAAGGGGCATCAGTTATTAACCGCAGCGGGTTATCAGCAATATGAAACTTCCGCTTACGCCAAACCCGGTTATCAGTGCCAGCACAATCTCAACTACTGGCGATTTGGCGACTACATCGGTATTGGCTGCGGCGCGCACGGCAAAGTGACCTTCCCGGATGGGCGCATTCTGCGTACCACCAAAACGCGTCATCCGCGTGGTTTTATGCAGGGAAGGTATCTGGAAAGCCAGCGTGATGTCGAAGCTGCAGATAAGCCGTTTGAGTTCTTTATGAATCGCTTCCGTCTGCTGGAAGCCGCGCCGCGCGTGGAGTTTAGCCAGTATACTGGCCTTTCTGAAGAAGTTATTCGCTCTCAGTTAGACGAGGCTATCGCTCAGGGTTATCTCACAGAATGTGCGGATTACTGGCAGATAACGGAACATGGGAAGTTGTTTTTAAATTCGCTGCTGGAGCTTTTTCTGGCTGAGTAAATTTGTATTGCCGGATGCGGCGTGTACGCAACATCCGGCTACAACTCTTGCGTCATCGCAAAAATTACTTAATCACCCCATTGCGCCGCAATTGTTCGGTATCTTTTTTCCAGCGTTCATTAGTCTGGTTGATATCATCAATTTTCATCAAAATCGCGACTTTTTTACTGTTTATTTCTGAAACTTTCATCGTTAACGGATATTGCCCTTTTTCGAGCGTTATCCAGTCATCCTGCAATTTACGGCTAAGTTTTTGTGATTGCAGAAAAGTCTGTCGCCGTTGTTCGTTGATATCGAAATCTCGCTTCTGCTGAATCGGCACTTCATAACAATCTGCACTCTGTTTATGACATGCCGCAATCGCCGGTTGATAAACCTCTTTGTCATATTTAACCGCGAACGCCTCGCTATCGTTCTGTTTATTAAACTCATCACGCTGTTGGTGAATTTTTTTAAAGGCGTCTTCGCGGGTCATTTGCTTACCGTTTGCATCTTTTCCCCAATATGCATCCGCTGCTTTCTGCGCCGCCACCATTTGCTTATCAAGCGCTTTCACTTCCTTTTCCAGCGCAGGAATCGAGTTCTTCTGGTTATTCAACGCTGATTCAAGCTGACTAAAGCGATAATTGAAATCTTCGCTATTCACGATCAGATATTTATTATTCGTTTTGATATCGTCGACCACCCGTCCACGATCGCTGGCTGCCGCCTGAAAAGAGTAAAAGTTCACCGACCAGCCAGACGCGGGCGTTCCTTTACTGGTTAACATCGCCGAGAATTTTATCGGTTTATCTTTCGTCCAGGTCTGTTCGAGCAGTTCGTAATCTGCCAACTGACCGACCCAGGTATAGAGATCGTCACTGGAAGAGACATCGCCTTCCGCTGACCAGGTGGCCTGATTACCCTTAGCATCAAGATTTTTTAAGGTGATGACATCAAGCTTGAGAATGCCGTGATACTGCTTTTTGAATTGATCTTTTAAGATATTTTCAGTTGGCGGTTCGCCATCTGCCCAGACATTACCAGTCATCAACATAAGCAGCGCCGTGCCAACAATCCATTGCTTTTTCACCCGAAAACCCTCTCGCGGAATAATTTATTCCAGTGATTATCATCAGGGTAATGAAAATTGGCAATGGACGTAAGTCTGAAGTGAAAAAGCCCCGGCACGTTACCGGGGCGAGGTGATTAGTACTGATTGAAGATCTGCTGGATCTGCTGCGGATCTTTGGTTTGCGTCAGAGCCAGTTGCAGCAGAACGCGCGCTTTTTGCGGGTTCAGCGTGCCAGAGGCCACGAAGCCATATTTCGCATCATCCACTTCGGCATCCTGAGTGGTAGCGCCCGTCGGTACGCGGGAAGAACGCACGACTGCAGTGCCGTTTTTCGCGGCGGTCGCCAGAGTGTCGAACACGGATTTATACAGGTTACCGTTACCCACACCAGCGCTGACGATACCATCATAGCCCGCATCTACCAGTGCTTTAGCCGGAAGATCGGATGCGTTAGCGTAGTTATAAACGATGCCGACTTTCGGCAGCTCATTCAGCTTAGATACATCGAATGGCGTATCGCTGGTGTGCTTACGTGCCGGGGTACGTTGGTAGTCAATCTTACCGTTGTGAATGTAACCCAGAGGACCGTAGTTAACAGACTTGAAGGTCGCTACGTCGGTGGTGTTGGTTTTGGTGACATCGCGACCGTCCAGTACGGTGTCGTTCATCACCACCAGCACGCCACGATTAGCGGAGGCTTTATCAGCTGCGGTCACTACCGCGTTATACAGGTTGAATGGACCGTCTGCGCTCATGGACGTGGACGGGCGCATTGCGCCGACCATCACCACCGGTTTGTCGCATTTCACCGTCAGGTCGAGGAAGTAAGCGGTTTCTTCCATCGTGTCGGTACCGTGAGTAATGACGAAGCCGTCGGTTTTATCGCAGTCGGTGTTAATTTTTTTCGCCAGTGTCAGCCAGACATTATCGTTCATGTCCTGGGAGCCGATATTCACTACCTGCTCGCCTTTAACGTTCGCAATGTCCTTCAGTTGCGGCACCGCATTAACCAGATTTTCTACGCCAACTTTACCCGCTGTGTAGTTAGATTTGGTTGCGGAGTCACCACCACCGGCAATGGTCCCGCCGGTTGCTAAAATGGTGATATTGGGTAATGCCAATGCTGCACCACTAAAACCCATAACCAGTGCGGCAAGTGCCGTCTTTTTGAAAAACTCCATTTCATTCCTCCAGTTACGTGAACGCTACGCATTATCCCTTAGCTTTGTATGGGAAATTTGACGTTAAACAATTTACAACGTGAATATATTTTGGAGATCTACAAAGTTAGAGGCAGGTAACAAAACGAAGAATTAAACGGCATAAAAAAGTATTATGCCGTCTTAAAATAGAGGATTATTTTAAATTCCCGACCAAGGCTTTGCGGCTATCTTCCAGAGTCACAACGCGGCTACAAACATCTTTGCCAAACTGCTGGAAATCTTTTTCCTGCTTTTTCCATTCGGTTTGGATTGAGGATTGCAGACCGCCCAGGCTTCCCAGCACATTCTGTAATGGGTTACCGCCGCTTTTCAGCACCGCTTTCGCGCCCATTTCATTAATGCTGTCCTGTAAAATTCCGCCCATTGCCTGATTCACTAATTGCTGGCCTTCGGCACGAACCTGATCAATGGCTTTATAGTGAAACGTCAGGCCATCGCTGCGCGTTTCGATAATGCGGTTCATCTGCTCTTTCAGCTGCGCATCAAGTTTGGTCAGACGGCTGCGCATTTTGCTGCTTTCGCCCATCTCCTGAACGATAATTTTATCCAGCGCAATACGGGCTTTTTCGACGCGGCTTTTCGCGCCTTCATCAATCCACGGCAGGGTGCTACGTAGTTCAGCCTGATAATCCTTCGCCTGCTCGCGCTGGGCGGCATTCAGGGAATATTGCTTACCGTTATACATCACGTTGCCGTCTGGCGTGATCACCAGATTGCCGTTTTCGCCCTTCACCTGCACGGTTTGCGGGCTGACAATCACATCGTCACGCGGCGTGACGCTGCACTGGTAGTCGGCGTGAGCGGTCATTGCCGTCACTGAAAGTGCTGCCGCCAGCAGCATTTTGCGCATCATAGTCTTCCCTCAAGAACAAATCAGGCCAGCATTTGCTGGCCCCAGATTGATAACAAAGTGCGCGTTTTCCATGCCGGATGCGGCGTAAACGCCTTATCCAGCCTACTCGATCGTGCATCTTTATAGGCCTGATAAGCGTAGCACATCAGGCAGTTTTGCATTTGTCATCGCCCGTATGCTTTCTTAGTCCCACCAAACGTCGAAAAGTTCGCTGGTGCGTACCTCGCCCAGTTTGCGCTCTTCCAGCCACTTACGCACAATCGCCTGATGTTCTTCGGTGCATTTGCCGATTTCCTGCATGCAGATCAGACCTTCCCAGGCCAGATAACCGCTGCCGTCAAAGGCCAGTTTGTTCGGTTCGATAACCTCGTTAATAAAGTCATCAACGGTTTTATCAATCTGTTCTTCCGATGTACCTTCCGGGAATCGCCATGCCACCGAAAATCCTAATTCCTGGAATTCGTCGATGTGCATTTTTTTACGCAGACGACGGCTACGGTTCTTTGCCATTATTTCACCCTCTCGAACATTAAGTCCCATACTCCGTGACCAAGACGATGACCACGTTGTTCAAATTTCGTCACCGGACGTGATGCCGGACGCGGTACGTAATCATTGCTCTCTGACAGGTTTTTATAACCGTCAATAGAAGACATCACTTCAAGCATATGTTCCGCATAAGGTTCCCAGTCGGTCGCCATATGGAATACGCCCCCCAGTTGCAGTTTGCTTTTTACCAGTTCGGCAAACGGCACCTGAACGATACGGCGTTTATTATGGCGCGCTTTGTGCCACGGGTCAGGGAAAAAGAGCTGCACCATGCGCAATGAATTGTCAGGAATCATTTTATGCAGCACTTCAACCGCATCGTGACACATCACGCGCAGGTTGCTTAAGCCCTCTTCATGCGCAGAAGCCAGGCACGCACCAACGCCCGGTGAATGCACTTCAATGCCGAGGAAGTCCTGCTCGGGGCGATCTTTAGCCATTGCCACCAGCGACGCCCCCATGCCGAAACCAATCTCAAGCGTCACCGGCGCTTCTCGGCCAAAAAGCGCGGGGAAATCCAGCATATCTTCGCTGAACTCAACGCCCATCACCGGCCAGTAGTTTTCCAGCGCATGTTCCTGGCCTTTGGTCAGTCGCCCCTGGCGGCGCACAAAACTACGGATACGGCGCAGTGGGCGGCCGTTTTCATCAAATTCCGGTGAGATGACGTCGTTTTTCATAAAGATTTAGTCGCTTGTGAAAGTGTTCTGAAAACGGGCATTATCCAAAGTTAGTTGCCGGATGCAAGCATGATAAGGCCGTGGCTGCGGAAAGTTCCGGTTTACACCCTGCCGTCGCTGTGCTGCAATCTTGCCCCCAACAACAGTGAATTCGGTGACCATGCAAGCGTCGCAATTTTCAGCCCAGGTTCTGGACTGGTACGATAAATACGGGCGGAAAACGCTGCCCTGGCAAATTGACAAGACGCCCTACAAAGTATGGCTCTCAGAAGTGATGTTGCAACAAACTCAGGTTGCGACCGTTATCCCCTATTTTGAACGCTTTATGGCGCGCTTCCCGACGGTGACCGATCTCGCCAATGCGCCGCTCGACGAAGTTCTCCACTTGTGGACCGGGCTTGGCTATTACGCCCGCGCGCGCAATCTGCATAAGGCGGCACAACAAGTGGCGACCTTACACGGCGGTAAATTCCCGGAAACCTTTGAAGAAGTCGCGGCGTTACCGGGCGTCGGGCGTTCCACCGCAGGCGCAATTCTCTCGCTTTCTCTGGGTAAGCACTTTCCGATTCTCGACGGTAACGTCAAACGGGTGCTGGCGCGCTGCTATGCTGTAAGCGGCTGGCCTGGGAAAAAAGAGGTCGAGAATAAACTGTGGAGTTTGAGCGAACAGGTGACGCCCGCGGTCGGCGTGGAGCGGTTTAATCAGGCGATGATGGATTTGGGTGCGATGATTTGCACGCGCTCGAAGCCGAAATGCTCGCTCTGTCCGCTACAAAACGGATGTATTGCCGCCACCAACAATAGCTGGTCGCTTTATCCGGGCAAAAAACCGAAACAGACGCTGCCGGAGCGCACCGGCTACTTTCTCCTGTTACAGCACGAAGATGAAGTATTGCTGGCGCAGCGTCCGCCGAGCGGATTGTGGGGCGGTTTATACTGTTTCCCGCAGTTTGCCGACGAAGAAAGTTTGCGGCAGTGGCTGGCGCAACGGCAGATTGCTGCCGATAACCTGACGCAACTGACCGCGTTTCGGCATACCTTCAGCCATTTCCACTTAGATATTGTGCCTATGTGGCTTCCCGTGTCGTCATTCACCGGCTGCATGGATGAAGACAATGCGCTCTGGTATAACTTAGCGCAACCGCCGTCAGTTGGCCTGGCGGCTCCCGTGGAGCGTTTGTTACAGCAGTTACGCACTGGCGCGCCGGTTTAGCGCGTGAGTCGATAAAGAGGATGATTTATGAGCAGAACGATTTTTTGTACTTTCCTGCAACGTGAAGCAGAAGGTCAGGATTTTCAGCTGTACCCCGGCGAACTGGGAAAACGCATCTATAACGAGATCTCCAAAGAAGCCTGGGCGCAGTGGCAGCACAAACAAACCATGCTGATTAATGAAAAGAAACTCAACATGATGAATGCCGAGCACCGCAAGCTGCTGGAGCAGGAGATGGTCAACTTCCTGTTCGAGGGTAAAGAGGTGCATATCGAGGGCTATACGCCGGAAGATAAAAAATAAAAACAGTGCCGGAGCACGCCTCCGGCAACTTGCATAAAAACAAACACAACACGCACCCGGAATGATGAAAAAATATCTCGCGCTGGCTTTGATTGCGCCGTTGCTCATCTCCTGTTCGACGACCAAAAAAGGCGATACCTATAACGAAGCCTGGGTCAAAGATACCAACGGTTTTGATATTCTGATGGGGCAATTTGCCCACAATATTGAGAACATCTGGGGATTCAAAGAGGTAGTGATCGCCGGTCCTAAGGACTACGTGAAATACACCGATCAATATCAGACCCGCAGCCACATCAACTTCGATGACGGTACGATTACTATCGAAACCATCGCCGGGACAGAACCTGCCGCGCACCTGCGCCGGGCAATTATCAAAACGTTGCTGATGGGCGACGATCCGAGTTCGGTCGATCTCTATTCCGACGTTGATGATATTACGATTTCGAAAGAACCTTTCCTTTACGGTCAGGTGGTGGACAACACCGGGCAGCCGATTCGCTGGGAAGGTCGCGCAAGCAACTTCGCGGATTATCTGCTGAAAAACCGTCTGAAGAGCCGCAGCAACGGGCTGCGTATCATCTACAGCGTCACCATTAACATGGTGCCGAACCACCTTGATAAACGTGCGCACAAATATCTCGGCATGGTCCGCCAGGCGTCACGGAAATATGGCGTTGATGAGTCGCTGATTCTGGCAATTATGCAGACTGAATCTTCCTTTAACCCGTATGCGGTCAGCCGTTCCGATGCGCTGGGGTTAATGCAGGTGGTACAACATACTGCCGGGAAAGATGTGTTCCGTTCGCAGGGGAAATCCGGCACGCCGAGCCGCAGTTTCTTGTTTGATCCTGCCAGCAATATTGATACCGGCACCGCGTATCTGGCGATGCTGAACAACGTTTATCTCGGCGGAATTGATAACCCTACATCCCGGCGTTATGCCGTCATCACCGCCTATAACGGCGGCGCAGGCAGCGTGCTGCGAGTCTTTTCGAATGATAAGATTAAGGCGGCCAATATTATTAACACCATGACGCCGGGCGATGTTTATCAAACGCTGACGACCCGCCATCCCTCTGCGGAATCTCGCCGTTATCTTTATAAAGTGAATACCGCGCAAAAATCCTACCGCCGCCGATAATTCCACTAACCGCCCCTGACGATGCTCAGGGGTAAAAATGTTATCCACATCACAATTTCGTTTTGCAAATTGGGAATGTTTGCAATTATTTGCCACAGGTAACAAAAAACCAGTCCGCGAAGTTGATAGAATCCCATCATCTCGCACGGTCAAATGTGCTTTTTCAAACACTCATCCGCATCACGATGTGAGGAAATTAACATGAATCTTAAGCTGCAGCTGAAAATCCTCTCTTTTCTGCAGTTCTGTCTGTGGGGAAGTTGGCTGACGACCCTCGGCTCCTATATGTTTGTTACCCTGAAGTTTGACGGTGCTTCTATTGGCGCAGTTTATAGTTCACTGGGTATCGCCGCGGTCTTTATGCCTGCGCTGCTGGGGATTGTGGCCGACAAATGGTTAAGTGCGAAATGGGTCTATGCCATTTGCCACACCATTGGCGCTATCACGCTGTTCATGGCGGCAGAGGTCACTACGCCGGAGGCGATGTTCCTTGTGATATTGATTAACTCGTTTGCTTATATGCCAACGCTTGGGTTAATCAACACCATCTCTTACTATCGCCTGCAAAATGCCGGGATGGATATCGTTACTGACTTCCCGCCAATCCGTATCTGGGGCACCATCGGCTTTATCATGGCAATGTGGGTGGTGAGCCTGTCTGGCTTCGAATTAAGCCACATGCAGCTGTATATTGGCGCAGCACTTTCCGCCATTCTGGTTCTGTTTACCCTGACTCTGCCGCATATTCCGGTTGCTAAACAGCAAGCGAATCAGAGCTGGACAACCCTGCTGGGCCTCGATGCATTCGCTCTGTTTAAAAACAAGCGTATGGCAATCTTCTTCATCTTCTCAATGCTGCTGGGCGCGGAACTGCAGATTACCAACATGTTCGGTAACACCTTCCTGCACAGCTTCGACAAAGATCCGATGTTTGCCAGCAGCTTCATCGTGCAGCATGCGTCAATCATCATGTCGATTTCGCAGATCTCTGAAACCCTGTTCATTCTGACCATCCCGTTCTTCTTAAGCCGCTACGGTATTAAGAACGTAATGATGATCAGTATTGTGGCGTGGATCCTGCGTTTTGCGCTGTTTGCTTACGGCGACCCGACTCCGTTCGGTACTGTACTGCTGGTACTGTCGATGATCGTTTACGGTTGCGCATTCGACTTCTTCAACATCTCTGGTTCGGTGTTTGTCGAAAAAGAAGTTAGCCCGGCAATTCGCGCCAGTGCGCAGGGGATGTTCCTGATGATGACTAACGGCTTCGGCTGTATCCTCGGCGGCATCGTGAGCGGTAAAGTTGTTGAGATGTACACCCAAAACGGCATTACCGACTGGCAGACCGTATGGCTGATTTTCGCTGGTTACTCCGTGGTTCTGGCCTTCGCGTTCATGGCGATGTTCAAATATAAACACGTTCGTGTCCCGACAGGCACACAGACGGTTAGCCACTAATTACGCAAAGAAAAACGGGTCGCCAGAAGGTGACCCGTTTTTTTTATTCTTACTTCAACACATAACCGAACAACCGTTTCATGCCATCCGCATCGGTTTCGCTATAAACACCTTGCAGCTCCGGCGAAAATCCCGGCAATAAATTCACCCCTTCTTCCAGCGCAAGGAAATAACGCTGAACCGCCCCACCCCAGACTTCTCCGGGTACCACGCAAAGCACGCCTGGTGGATAAGGCAACGCCCCTTCTGCCGCAATTCGCCCTTCGGCATCACGAATCCGCACCAACTCCACTTCACCGCGAATATAAGCGCTATGCGCATCCTGGGGGTTCATCACCACTGACGGGAAACTCTGCTGGCGGAACATCGCTTTTTGTAGGTCTTTGACGTCGAAACTGACATACAGATCGTGCATCTCCTGACACAACTGGCGCAAAGTGTAGTCGCGATAGCGCACCGGATATTTGTTATAAACGCTCGGCAACACCTCCGCCAGCGGCGAGTCATCCTCAATATGCTGTTCAAACTGCGCCAGCATCGCCACCAGTTGTGCCAGCTTCTCGTGGCTTTCCGCCGGCGTTAATAAGAACAGAATGGAGTTGAGATCGCACTTCTCCGGCACAATACCGTTCTCACGCAGATAATGCGCCAGAATCGTCGCCGGAACGCCAAAGTCGCTATATTCACCGGTTTCAGCATCAATACCTGGTGTGGTCAGTAACAGCTTGCACGGATCGACAAAATACTGCTCCGCGGCATATCCTTCAAAGCCGTGCCACTTCGCCCCCGGCTCAAAACTGAAAAAACGACGGTCGCTGGCTAACACTGACGTCGGATAATCCTGCCACAATTTGCCATCAACAACGGGTGGAATAAACGGGCGGAACAGCTTACAGCGCGCAAGAATCGCCTTCCGGGCTTCAATCCCCAACGCAACGCACTCCGCCCACAGCCGACGCCCACTCTCCCCTTCATGAATTTTGGCGTTAACGTCCAGCGCGGCAAACAGCGGATAGAACGGGCTGGTAGAAGCATGGAGCATAAAGGCATTATTTAACCGCTTATGCGGGCAAAAACGCGCCTGCCCGCGAATATGGTTATCTTTTTTATGGATCTGCGACGTCTGTGAGAATCCCGCCTGCTGTTTATGCACCGATTGCGTCACAAAGATCCCCGGATCGTTTTCGTTAAGTTCTAACAGCAGCGGCGAGCTATCCGCCATCATCGGGATAAACTGTTCGTAACCGACCCACGCGGAATCAAACAGAATGTAATCACACAGATGCCCAACGGTATCGATCACCTGACGGGCGTTATAGACAGTGCCGTCATAGGTTCCCAGCTGAATAATCGCCAGACGAAACGGACGCGGCAGGTCTGCTTTTTCTGGCGCAACGTCGCGAATTTGCTGGCGCAGATACTCTTCATTAAAACAGTGCGCATCAATACCACCAATGAAACCAAACGGGTTGCGTGAAGCTTCCAGATAGACCGGCGTCGCCCCCGCCTGAATCAACGCGCCATGATGATTCGACTTATGGTTGTTACGGTCGAAGAGCACCAGATCGCCACGCGTTAACAGCGCATTCGTCACCACTTTATTCGCTGCCGATGTGCCGTTCAGCACAAAATAGGTTTTATCGGCATGAAAGACTTTGGCTGCGAATTTCTGTGCATCCTTCGCCGAACCTTCATGAATAAGCAGATCGCCCAATTTTACGTCAGCGTTACACATATCGGCGCGAAAGACGTTCTCACCAAAGAAATCGTAAAAATGGCGTCCGGCAGGATGCTTTTTAAAAAACGCACCATGTTGATGTCCAGGGCAAGCAAAGGTGCTGTTGCCCATCTCAACGTACTGCGTCAGCGTGTCATAAAACGGTGGCAGCAAATTCTCTTCATACTGACAGGCTGCGGATTCCAGCTCCAGCCACTGCTGCTCGTTGCCGTTGATTACCGCCGTAACGCCCGCAGGTAATTCAACAACATGTTCGGAATACAAAAACACCGGTAGATGAAAACCGGTGCGCTTAAGCAACGCAAGAATGCCACTGCGACTATCCGCAGCGGTAATGACGACTGCCGCGACGTCCGTAAAATCAGTATCTCCCAACGCCACCACGCGGCGATGAGTAGAAAGTCGGGATACCAGTTCACTACTGGCGGCAATATTCATTGATTTCATAAGCGCAAAACCCGTTTCGGGGAAGTAAGAGTACCGGACAGGATGGACAAACCTGCCCCATGAGATGTGGGTCAAACTGGTCACCAGCTCCGACCGCCAGACATCAGTAAAAGCAGAAACGCTCTGATTTTACTGTTGTCCTGCAGTGAGCGTGCGTTAACTTCACCGCATGAGCAGAAAAAGGGAGGAGTTTCGCGCGAAACGGCGATAAGCGAGAGAATGTAAGGAGGTGGCGTGCATCGGGCAAACTCCGTACAGAGAGGAGAAAATTCGCGCAATCATGGCACCTTTCGCTAAAGCGTGCAAGCCAGGACTTTGCGACCAGACAAGCCATCAACAAGGCAAAAAGTTCATAATAAGAAAATCAGACAATACAGTTAACAGGAACTCTTGTGGTCATCGGCCCTTTTATCAACGCTAGTGCAGTCTTACTGGGTGGCGTTCTCGGCGCACTGCTCAGCCAACGTTTACCGGAACGTATCCGCGTCTCCATGACATCTATTTTTGGTCTGGCATCGCTGGGGATTGGTATTTTACTGGTGGTGAAATGCGCCAACCTTCCGGCGATGGTTTTAGCAACCTTACTCGGTGCATTAATCGGCGAAATTTGTCTGCTGGAAAAAGGCGTCAATACCGCGGTCACCAAAGCACAAAATCTGTTTCGCCACTCACGTAAGAATCCAGCGCATGAATCTTTTATTCAGAATTATGTCGCGATTATTGTCCTGTTTTGCGCCAGCGGCACCGGGATCTTCGGGGCGATGAACGAAGGGATGACCGGCGATCCGAGTATTTTAATCGCCAAGTCATTTCTCGATTTCTTTACGGCGATGATCTTCGCCTGCTCGTTGGGTATTGCGGTGTCGGTAATTAGTATCCCATTACTGATCATCCAGTTAACGCTGGCGTGGGCTGCCGCGCTGATATTACCGCTGACCACACCGTCGATGATGGCAGACTTCAGCGCCGTAGGCGGTTTATTGCTGCTGGCAACCGGATTACGCATCTGTGGCATTAAAATGTTCCCGGTGGTCAACATGCTTCCAGCACTCCTTCTGGCAATGCCGCTTTCCGCCGCCTGGACCGCCTGGTTTGCCTGACAATGCGTGCAATAGCGGCAAAGTGATGATAGATTGTGCAGTCTGCAGTAAATTGAAGAAATTTGATTGACGAGACGAGGCGAATCAGGTTTAATGCGCCCCGTTGCCCGGATAGCTCAGTCGGTAGAGCAGGGGATTGAAAATCCCCGTGTCCTTGGTTCGATTCCGAGTCCGGGCACCAAATTCATATCAACGGACCTCCACGGAGGTCCGTTTTTCGTTTCAGAACGCCACGATTTAAGCGTTCTGCCTACAAATCAATTCTACCGAACTCAACCAGATTCCCCCCACATCAACCCCATTGTGTGGGTATAATTGCGGGCATACCCCAGTTCGACAGAATTTGTACCCTCTTTAACGCATTCAGAAGGCTGAACTATGGCACTGACTGACGCAAAAATCCGGGCTGCAAAGCCCACTGACAAGGCTTATAAACTCACTGACGGGGCTGGCATGTTCCTGCTGGTACATCCTAATGGCTCCCGTTACTGGCGTCTCCGTTATCGTATTCTGGGTAAGGAGAAGACTCTGGCACTTGGTGTGTATCCAGAAGTTTCTCTCTCCGAAGCTCGTACAAAACGGGATGAGGCCCGAAAACTGATTTCGGAGGGGGTTGACCCTTGCGAACAGAAAAGAGCTAAAAAAGTAGTCCCTGATTTACAGCTCCCTTTTGAACATATTGCGCGACGCTGGCATGCCAGTAATAAACAATGGGCACAATCACACAGCGATAAAGTACTCAAAAGCCTCGAGACTCACGTTTTCCCCTTTATCGGCAACCGGGATATCACAACACTCAATACCCCGGATCTGCTTATCCCTGTTCGTGCTGCAGAAGCTAAACAAATTTATGAAATCGCCAGTCGTCTGCAGCAAAGAATATCTGCCGTAATGCGTTATGCCGTACAGTCTGGCATCATCAGATATAATCCTGCTCTGGATATGGCTGGCGCATTGACTACGGTAAAACGCCAGCATCGCCCCGCTCTTGATCTTTCTCGCCTGCCTGAACTTTTGTCGCGTATTGGCAGTTACAAAGGGCAACCTGTCACCCAGCTTGCCGTTATGCTGAATTTACTGGTTTTTATTCGTTCCAGTGAACTCAGATACGCCCGCTGGTCTGAAATTGATATTGACAATGCCATGTGGACTATTCCAGCCGAACGCGAACCCCTGCCAGGCGTAAAATTCTCACACCGGGGCTCCAAGATGCGAACACCACATCTTGTGCCACTCAGCAAACAGGCTGTAGCCATACTGACAGAACTACAGACATGGGCTGGTGAAAATGGTCTGATCTTTACGGGAGCACATGACCCGCGTAAACCAATCAGTGAAAATACTGTAAATAAAGCCCTGAGGGTGATGGGGTATGACACAACCCAGGATGTCTGTGGCCATGGATTCCGGGCGATGGCGTGCAGTGCATTGATTGAATCAGGTTTGTGGTCCCGCGATGCTGTGGAACGTCAGATGAGCCATCAGGAGCGTAATGGTGTACGTGCTGCGTATATCCATAAAGCAGAACATCTGGAAGAACGTCGACTGATGCTACAGTGGTGGGCAGATTTTCTGGATGCGAACAGAGATAAGGGTATCAGCCCGTTTGAATATGCAAAGATTAACAATCCATTAAAATAGTAAGCAGTCCGGGCTGATTGCCCGGACTGCTTTAACTGATTATTTTTCTTTGTAAATGATGACGAAGATTGATGTTCTGGCAAGTTACTCCGGCTTCCATTAAAGTCCCTTCGTCATGTTCTTCAGGCTATTTATGACTGTGATTAGCACCAGGAATATCTGGTTTCCATGAGAGCAGGTAATAACCCCCGGTGTTTTCGGCTGTTCTGGTATCCTTGTCCAACACAGGCAGTCATTATAAACGGTAAAAAATGTATTCACTGTTATGAAATCAATAGTCCTGACGTACTGTTGAATGTGCTTGTGTTCTGAACCTTGTACAACCAGTACATTTGATACCGAATTATAAACAAAACATTGCATCCAACTTTTTCAATATGGACAATAGCTGTCCATATGGTGGTTTTATATTCGATAAATCAATGGATTTCATTGAGTCACAGGACTGGTAATGGATGAAAATGCTTTAGGGTTTACCTCATACTGGCGCAACTCGCTTGCGGATGCTGAGTCAGGAAAGGGCAGTTTTGAACGGAAAGACGCCAAAAATTTCACTCACTGGCATGGGATAGCGGCGGGACGTCTTGACGAAGCGATTGTCAGTAAATTTTTTAAGGGAGAAAAAGACGATGTCGAAACGGTCGATGTCATCTTGCGCCCAAAAGTTTATTTCCGGTTACTGCAGCATGGTAAGGACCGTTCTGCAGGTGCGCCTGATATTGTTACCCCGATAGTGACGCCAGCCTTGCTAAGCCGTGAGGGTTTTTTATATCCGACGCCAGCGACCTCCATTCCCAGAGACCTGCTTGAACCTTTGCCAAAAGGAGCATTTTCGATTGGTGAGATTGGGCAGTATGACAAATACAAGACGACCCATACCACGTTCTCTATCAACTTTGATGACAGCGTTGATAAGACTGCCGAAACGGATGAAGAACGGGAAGCACGATATGCCGCCTTGCAGCAGGAGTGGCGTCAATATCTGTATGACTCAGAGAGGCTACTGAAGAGCGTTGCCGGCGACTGGATTGAAAAACCTGAGCAATATGAACTCGCTGAGCACGGTTATATTGTTAAAACGGCTCAATCTGGCGGTGCCAGTTCCCATATCCTTTCTCTTTATGATCACCTGCTTGTTTGCAATAAGGATGTGCCGCTCTTCAATCGCTTCGCCTCGCGAGAGGTTCATGCTGCAGAGTCTTTGCTGGCCCCAGGAGCAAAATTCAGCGACAGGCTTGGACACTCCGGAGATAAGTTTCCGCTGGCAAAGGCTCAGCGCGATGCCTTAAGCCATTTTCTGGATGCAAGACATGGCGATATCCTTGCTGTTAATGGCCCTCCGGGAACCGGAAAAACCACGCTGGTGCTTTCTATCATCGCCACGCAGTGGGCCAGAGCGGCTCTCGAAAAATCTGAGCCTCCGGTTATTATCGCGACTTCAACGAATAACCAGGCTGTAACGAACATTATTGAGGCATTCGGGAAAGACTTTTCGCAAGGTTCAGGTGCGATGGCCGGGCGATGGTTGCCAGAGCTGAAAAGCTTCGGTGCTTATTTTCCCTCAAGCAGTCGTAAAGCTGAGGCAGCCAAAAAATATCAAACTGAAGATTTCTTCAACCAGGTTGAGTCAAAAGAGTATGTAGAGGATGCACTGCTGTTTTATCTGGAAAAGGCTAAGGCAGCCTTTCCTGGAAAAGAGTGTTCATCCCCTGAAAAGGTCATTGAACTCTTGCATGGTCAGTTGGCAGCAAAATCTGAGCAACTGATAAGACTGAACGCAACATGGCAAACGTTAAGCCAGATTCGGGCTGCGCGTGAGCTTATTGCTAATGATATTGAGCAATATCTCGATAATTTAAATAAATTACTTTCCGGACAAGAACAAAAAGTCACTCTACTGAAGAGTGCTAAAACGGAATGGAAAAAATATCGCGCCGGTGAATCACTGATCTATTCATTATTTTCCTGGCTCCCGGCGGTTCGCAATAAGCGACAGTACCAAATACAGCTGTTTCTCGAAGATAAATTAGGCGCGCTGATTGCAGGAAATCAGTGGTCTGATCCTGAAACTATCGAACGTAATATTGATGGGCTGCTCAATTCCGCTGAGCGCGAGCAAACAACATACCGGCAGCAGATTGACTCCGCCCATGAAATCGTTCTTAAAGAACAGCAGGCGGTTCAGGAGTGGCAGAGGCTGGCATTTGATTTAGGGTATGAGGGCGACGAGGAACTGAGCTTCTCACAGGCCGATGAACTGGCTGATACGCAGATTCGCTTCCCTGCATTTTTACTGACGACTCACTACTGGGAAGGTCGTTGGCTGATGGATATGGCCAGAATTGATGATCTGCAGGAAGAGAAGAAGAAAAAAGGCGCTAAAGGGGTAACCGCCCGTTGGCAACGTCGAATGAAACTCACTCCATGTGTGGTGATGACATGCTATATGCTGCCCGGCAATATGCAGATAAGTGAGCACAAAGGACAACGTAAATTCGAGAAAAGTTATTTGTATGATTTTGCCGATTTACTCATTGTCGATGAAGCCGGGCAGGTGCTTCCTGAAGTGGCTGCTGCCTCGTTTGCATTAGCTAAGAAGGCATTAGTGATTGGCGATACGGAGCAGATCTCGCCAATATGGAGTATTGCTCCTGCGATTGATGTCGGTAACATGCTGGCGGAAAAAATTCTGTCTGGCAGTACGCAAGAAGAGATTACCGAGAAATATACGGCAATCGCAGACCTTGGTAAAAGTGCCGCATCTGGCAGCGTTATGAAAATAGCGCAGTTTGCTTCGCGCTATCAATATGATCCCGAACTGGCTCGTGGTATGTACCTATATGAACACCGCCGGTGCTACGACAATATTATTGGATACTGTAATACGCTCTGCTATCATGGTAAGTTGTTGCCTAAAAGAGGGCGTGAAGAGAGCAATTTAATGCCCGCAATGGGGTATCTCCATATTGATGGTAAAGGAGAGCTGGCAAGTAGTGGAAGTCGATATAATTTGCTTGAGGCTGAAACGATAGCGGTCTGGTTGGCAGAGAACCAGCAAAATATTGAAGCGCATTACGGTAAATCGCTTCATGAAGTTGTCGGTATTGTGACGCCTTTTAGCGCTCAGGTATCCACTATCAAACAGGTGCTGGGCAAACAAGGTATCAGTACAGGCACGAATGAAAAGTCGCTCACAGTGGGCACCGTGCACTCTCTTCAGGGAGCGGAAAGAGCGATTGTGATATTCTCGCCAGTCTATTCAAAACATGACGACGGCGCGTTTATTGATAGCGATAACAGCATGCTGAATGTTGCAGTCTCCCGTGCGAAGGACAGTTTTCTGGTCTTCGGCGATATGGACCTGTTTGAGGTCCAGCCAGCCTCATCGCCACGGGGATTACTGGCAAAATACCTCTTTGAGTCAGAGAAGAATGCGCTCTCTTTTGATTATAAAGAGCGTAAGGATTTAAAAACCGCCGGGACCAAAATCTACACACTTCATGGTGTGGAGCAACATGATAATTTCCTGAATCAGACATTTGAAAATACCAGTAAACACATCACGATAATTTCTCCATGGCTGACCTGGCAAAGGCTGGAGCAAACCGGTTTTCTTGATTCCATGATTGCGGCGTGTTCACGTGGAATTAACGTCACGATAGTCACTGACAGAAGCTACAACACTGAACATAATGATTTTGAGAAGCGAAAAGAGAAGCAGCAGAACTTTAAAGCGGCGCTGGAGAAACTGAATGCGCTGGGTATTGCTACAAAGCTGGTAAACCGTGTTCATAGCAAAATTGTTATTGGTGATGATGGTTTGCTGTGTGTGGGATCGTTCAACTGGTTTAGTGCGACACGGGAAGCGCGATATGAACGATACGATACATCAATGGTTTATTGCGGTGATAACCTGAAGGGTGAGATTGAGGCTATTTATAATAGTCTTGAGAGGCGTCAGGTTTAGAGCAGGAATGGTGAGTAGCCATCTTACCGATCGTTTTCGAGCGTAAGATGGCTGAATGGAATGGCTATTATTGCACAGTCCTTAATTATAACATTCATACCGACATGATTATCTTCTGTCCGGAAGAATCAGAGGCTCAGAACGCTGAAAAATGAGAGCCTGAGCCACTATCGTTTTAATAACCGGGATGAAGCCATCTCAGTAATACGGGAATACATTGAGATTTTCTACAATCGTCAGCGTCGTCACTCTCGTCTGGGGAATATCTCCCCGGCAGCCTTCAGGGAAAAATATCATCAGATGGCTGCTTAAAAAAAGAACAAATGGTAGTGTCCGCTATTGCCAGTACACCTCAGACTGGTGCCAGGTGAATATTCCAGTGGAAACAGTATTCGTCCCAGAGGAATAACAAAAGTTGGAAACAGCGAACTGAGACGTCTGCTTTACGAAGCCGCCT